>Ga0105227_100063_pt1 | contig 48820 bp, 13 predicted proteins | sample Virmet3734_803_FD_89585 | JGI IMG/M metagenome (GOLD analysis project Ga0105227, IMG submission 89585) | Marine viral communities from the Southern Atlantic ocean transect to study dissolved organic matter and carbon cycling - metaG 3734_803 | ecosystem: Environmental > Aquatic > Marine > Oceanic...
ACCAAGCTCACAGCATCTAATTTAAATTCTTTTGTATACCGTTTTCTTTCGGCCATTTACTCTCTCCAGCTAAAGGTTGATTATATCCTTAACTGGACTGGTCAATTCAATTAAACCACCTCAGCACTTTAAAGTTCAATATAGTTACAATCTATAATACTAGCTATTTCTGTTAAGTTTTTCGCAGAAAATAATTCTGCGTAATCTATCTCGATTTTAAACTCATCATAAATAGAAGCAATTAATTTTGTCAGTAGTAGTGAGTGTCCGCCTAGTTCAAAAAAATTCGAAGTTTTAGATAAATGATTGGGCTCTACATTAAGAAGTTCAGTCCAGATGTTTGCTAATTTCTTTTCTGTTGGTGATGACGGCTCCTGCTGAGTATCGTTTGTATTCCGCGTTAGTGGCACAGGTTTAGGGAGACTCGATACATCTATCTTGCCATTAATCGTTCGTGGCCACTCTGCAACAATGCTAATTAGCGTTGGTTGCATATAACTAGGGAGTACTTGTTCAATAGTATCTTTGATTGCTGAAATCAAATCAGTATCTTTCAGATCTGGTGTTTTATTATCTTTTAAGATATTTGCTACGAGTTGCACATCGTGATCATCTGCTTTCTTTGTCGTGACCAAAGTATCTTTCACATTAGATATTTGGCGCAGTTGCTCTTCGATTTCACTTATTTCAATGCGAAACCCTCTTATTTTGACTTGATTATCTTTTCTACCTAAAAAAAGACATTCTCCTGAGTCGTCAATAATAGCAAGGTCACCAGAACGATACAGCTTACTTAGCTGGCCTTGCTCTCCATCTACTAGAAAAGGGTTGTCAACGAAACGCTCTTTTGTCTGGTCTGGAAGATTTATATATCCGCTACTCAATCTTCCTGAGACACATAACTCACCTATTTCTCCTGGTGGTACAGGTCTTAGTTCGGAGTCGAGAAGATAGACAGCTTGGCCGTTTATTGGCGTGCCAATTGCGCGAGAATCCCTGAAATTAGCATTTAAGGGGAACAACGTACAAATAACAGTGACCTCTGTAATTCCATATGTATTAATTAAATCAGCGCCTGTATTGAGAGCATGCCAACGATTTACCGTCCTTTCATCTACCTCTTCTCCTCCCAGTATAACCAGTCTTAAGGTGGGGGTGTGTGTTTGCTGTTCTATGGCCTCTATAAACACCTTAAAGTAACTAGGCGTCTGGTTTAGAACAGTTACCTGATGCTGGTGGCAGAAATCTGCAAAAGACGAAGGGTTTTTAATACACTTTGTGCTCGGGATAACGAGGGTCGCTCCATTTAACAAGGCCCCCCATATTTCCCAAACACTAAAGTCAAACGAAAAAGAGTTTGTTGTCGCCCATACGTCATGTTCGTTGAATTTTAGTGTTGATCTAGTTTGATCAATCAGTTGTGTTAAATTAATGTGACTTTGTGGTACGCCTTTAGGTTTTCCTGTCGAGCCAGATGTGTAGATGACGTATGCCTTGCTATCTTCCGCAATATTTACAGATAAGTTTGTGCCGCTATTTTCTAAAACTTCATTTTTTGTCAGTTCAATATCCAATGACAATCTATCAATCTGTGTTAGTAAGTGTAGCTTTTCCTCATGTTTTGAATCTGTTAGCAATAAGCGAATGTGGGCATCTCCAAAAATATGCTGTAGCCGTGCATTTGGATATGAAGGGTCTAATGGAAGGTAAGTTGCTCCTGCTTTGAGAATCGCTAACATCGCAATAATCGAATGCTGATTGCGTTCCATACAGATGCTGACAACATCCCCTTGCTTAATGCCTTTCGCAATTAAGTGACGAGCTAGCTGGTTAGCTGAGAAATTTACCTCAAAATAAGTAAGCCTTGTATTTTCACAAACGAGCGCAGTTCGATCGGGGGTGTTCGTAGCTACTTCTTCAAACCACCTATGTAGTAAGGGGATACGTGGTGGCTGAGTATTAACTGCCATTTGTGTTTGTTCTAAAGCCTGTCTCAAATCTTCAGGGTGTGCTGGCACTGCACTCAGATCTAGGTTGCCCGCATCAAGCATGTATCCAATAATATGATCAATTGAGCGGCATATTATCTTGATGTAATTAGCACTAAATACTGATGGGTTGTAAGTGAGAGTTAACTTAGGTGACTCGGATGTTAATGCTATGCTAATTGTTAAGTCCAACAAACGTGAGAGGTCCGTTTGAACTTGGCCTATAGTCAGGAAAACAGGGTTAAATACGGTTTGTGTACTCTTGAGCTTTTCTATTTCCACAAGTGATATAGATGGCCTTACATTCAATGACTGCAACTCTGTATCGACACACTTAACATCTTGTATATGCTGAAAATTAAAAACACTGAAAGCGTCTAAAGCTTGGTTTTCATGTGTGTTAGAAATCATCACAAGCGCTTTATCTTGTGCACTAAATTTTCTAACCACCCATGCGAGTGCTGTGTAGAGAAGTGATTCTATAGAAATATCTGTCTGCGCAAGAAGTGCGTGGGCTCTATCGCAATTAAATGTGCCTAAATATGTTTCGAATGTAACAGGAGCATTGCCTGACTCAGTATAAGATGAATGCGGTGCAATACACGTTAAACCATGTTCTAGTACGTCGCTTTGTATATAGCGTTTAATTTCTTCTACCTTGGTGATATCCAGACTCGCATTCAATAATGTAGCCATGCTTTTTCCTTTTCAGTTTTTCAAAATATCTATTTATTGTCAGATTTAATACAGGTGGTTATATCGCTTTAACTCACTTTAAAATGAGTTGCTGTTGTGCTCTCTAGCCTTTGTTTTTATGCGCAATGTAATAAGCCAATCTATATTGGGAGGGGATTTAAATAATCCTTATGTAAATTATCAACAGCGTTTTATATTTAACATAGCCGCTACCGTTTAATGTAGTCATTCCTGGCTAATAGCTTCCCTTGGTCGACAAGGTAACAGTGGCGCAATACTTCTACCTTGTACTTAGATAAGTGCAAGGCGCTAGAGGTGCTCTTTAACTATAAATTAGGTAATCATCAAAGAAAATATATGTCAACATCCAAATGAAAGGATAAGTTTTTGGATGCGCTCACAATGCCATCGAGAAACTGCCACAATGAGTAAATTGAAAATACATTAAGGCGAAGCCTAATCGATATAAAACTAAGTTGGAATATATAACTCCTTTCGTCAACAACTGAATGGCAAGTAAACAAATAGTTGGAGAACTACTACCGCAGGATATCAGAGTTGATAGTATTAGCCGCTGATCTTGGTAGGCATACACTACAAGGGATCTATGTTCATTTTAAAACCTCTGCGGTATCAATACCTTAGCCAAGTATCTTCACTAATTGTAGAAAAATATTCTTGCTTTATTAAAAATTTTACTCTATTTTCGTGCTCGTTGGAGAATCATTTACCCGCCCAACATATATCAATAGTTCATTCAGGTAACAGACAAAGGCCTGACTTGCCGAGCGATTAAAGTGGTCGAACGAATCACACATGTTTTTATAGATATAACAGACAAGTAATAGGAGATTCATTTCTCCAAGATTAACAAACTGCGCGCGCTGTTAATGCGAGACGTTAAATTATTATTCTTTTGTATGCAGCCTCTTCGTTGAAGGTGCGCACGCTATTATTTTGTAGGGGAAAGGAAGATTCTCATGGATTTTCATGAAATAAAGTCACTCTTGGATGAACTCAAGCAAGATGGGCTCAGAGTTTCTACAGATGGAGTGAAACTAGTTGTAAGGAAGCATGAAGGGCATACGGATATTCCGCCAGAGCAATTGAGTCGTTTAAAAGCGAACAAGCAACTTATTATTCAATTTTTGCAGAGTGAAGCTTCAATATACGATGATACAGGTGTACTTGAGCCGGTTAGTCGCAACAAAAGCCACTATCCCTTATCGTTTGCACAACAACGCATGTGGCTCCACGAATTAAAGACGGGACCGAGTGAAGAATATGTCATTACAGCGTCTTTTGAAGTTCACGGGAATCTAAATGTAGAGGTCTTGAAAGGAGCTCTAAGCGCGATCATTCAGCGTCATGAAATATTGCGTACAAAGTATGAAGTGGTTGACGATGCGCCAATGCAACATGTCATGGAGTGGTCTCCAGAGCTATTGAAATTTACACACCATGAATTCATTTGCGAGGGCGACACACTTGAGGCAATCCAACCGCTTTTAGCCCAAGAAAACAATCAGCCCTTTGACTTAAGCCAAGACGGTATGTTGCGGGCCAGCTTGATACAGATCACTGGCGGTTCACCTTTTGAAGCTGTGTTTACACTTGCTGTGCATCACATTGCTTGCGACGGCTGGTCATTGAATATCCTGATGGATGAAATTACCAGATGCTACAATGCGTTACTTGCAGGAACATTGCCTTCTTTTGCTCCTCTTTCGCTACAATACACGGACTACGCGGTTTTTCAGAGTACTAAAGCGGAGCAACAAAAGTTTGCCCGGCAACTTGACTATTGGCAGAGTAAACTCGCCGAATTGCCAGCACAACATCCTGTGCCATTAGATGAGCGCCGCCCTCTAGTTAGAAATCGGGTAGGGAAGGCCGTTAGCCAGTATCTATCGGCAGATGACGTGAAACAAATTGATCGTTTTTGTCGTTCACAAGGCCTCACCCGCTTTATGGTGTTGCATGCAGCGCTCGCATTGACACTTTCCCGGTATGGCTATTCCGATGATATTGTAATAGGTACGCCAGTGGCGAATCGCCAGCGTAAACAGCTGGAGGATATTGTTGGCTTTTTTGTTAATACCTTGGTGCTGCGTGTTGCAACAAATCACGAGACTGTGCAGGAATATTTAGCACATGTAAAAACAACTAATATTGAAGCACTTGCTAATCAAGATCTGCCTTTTCAACATCTGGTGGAATCACTAGGCATTGAGCCAAGCGAACAACATACCCCACTTTTTCAAATTATGCTAAGTGTCGAAGAGAGTCGTCATGACAAGCTAGCAATGGGCGAAGCGACCTTTTCTATCATGGAGAACGAGGCCCCAGGAGCACTGTGTGACCTCGATTTTAATGTGACTTACACAGACGATACTGCATCAATTGACCTCGTGTTTGATCCCACATTATTTTGTACACAGCGTATGGCTGTGATGCTCAAACACTTCGCCAGACTCGCCGTTGATATGGCTCGTGATACAGAGCAAGCTTTGGCACAAATTATGATGCTGGAACAGGCTGAAAGGGATGAATTGCTCAGCTTAGCCTATGGTGGTCTTAGCCAATCGCTTCACGCACTGCCGCTGCACAAGCACTTTGAACAACAGGCAGAGAAACAACCTACGCAAATTGCGGTTGCTGATGACACAGGGGATATAACCTATCAGAAGCTGAATTGTGAGGCTAATCGAGTGGCTAGGCTGTTGCTTGAGCAAGGCGTCAATAAAGGAGATTTTGTTGCGATTGGCCTGGAGCGAAGCTGTGAAAGAGTCATCGCGACTATTGCGGTACTTAAGATAGGTGCAGCTTTTGTTCCGGTTGATGTCACATTACCCACTGACAGGATAAATTTTATTCTGGATGATGCTAAGCCTACCTGTGTCATTGGATTTGATGGTGTGGTTAGTGCTCAACTTCCGTATTTGAGTTGGAGTGATATTGGGCAAAGAAGTAAAGCATATTGTTGCGACAATCTTACCTATTTTACCAACCAGGAGTTATTAGATTGTGCCGCATACATGATGTATACCTCAGGTACAACAGGCATGCCGAAGGGGGTTGTTGTCGAGCACCGTCAGTTGCATCACTTTATAGAACACTGCCAACATGTGTACCAACTTTCCTCTAATGATAGGGTGTTGCATTTCTCTTCATTCAGCTTTGATATCTCCATTGAGGAAGTGTTTGGCAGCTTGTGCTCTGGTGCCAGCCTTGTTTTACGTGACGACCAATGTCTCTTGGACAGTGATTATTTTTGGGCATACTGTGCTCGCCATCGTGTTTCAGTCGTTAGTTTACCCACCGCTTTTTGGCATCAGCTGGTAGATCACAGTAAGGCAATGCCACCGGGATCTCTGCGTTTAGTGATTGTTGGCGGAGAGGCTTTGAATAGTGAGACTGCTGAGAAGTGGTTTGGAAATCCTATAGCACCTGATGTCATTAACACCTACGGCCCGACAGAGACTACGGTAACTGCCACAAGCTTTCGACTCACGCATGAGACAAATTTCCAAAAGGCCATTCCAATTGGAACGGCAAATGTAGACACCCATGTTTATGTGTTAGATCGAAGTATGAATTTGGCGCCAAAAGGGGGCCTTGGCGAAATTTATATCGGTGGCGATGGAGTCGCTCACGGCTACCACAATCAGCCAACATTAACGAAACAAAAGTTTGTCACTAATCCCTTTGCAGATTCATCTTCAGCCCGAATGTACCGCACGGGTGATTTGGCTATGTATCACAGTGATGGTCAGCTTCAATTTATGGGGCGCTGCGATGACCAAATAAAGATTCGTGGTTATCGCGTTGAACTTAGTGAAGTTGAAGCTCAAATTTGTCGAGGTATGAATGTAGAACAAACGCTGGCTTTCGCACTAGGCGAAGGAGACGGTATGCATATCGCGGTATGTATTCAGTCGGCAAATGAATATTGTACTAGTGCGTTACGAGATGAATTATCAGGCCTTTTGCCAGAATATATGCTGCCTACTAAGTACTTAATTGTTGAGAGCTTTCCTCTTACCTCAAATGGCAAAGTAGACCGAAGCGCCATATTAAAATTGTTATCATCAGTCACAAGTGAGCAGGACAACGAAATTGGCTACGAGGCTGACACAGAAACAATGTCTCAGCTTGCGGGTATTTGGAGCAGCATATTAAACGTTCACAGCATCTCACCTGCCGATAGCTTCTTCGCAATCGGGGGACATTCCATACTAGTCCTCAAACTCAGAAGTGAAATAGAGCGCACTTTTCAGGTGTCATTGGCGACTAAAACATTTTTTGAGCGGCCAACTCTGCGTGCCATGTCGGCTGCTATTGACGATAAGCTTAATACCCAGTTGCCAAGCCGTCTGCCTTTGGCAACGCGTCTACCGGATGGACTTTATCCGGTTTCATTTGCTCAGCAAAGGTTGTGGTTAATGAGCCAAGTTGAGGGTGTGGAAACACAATACAATTTGGTTCATGCGTATTTGCTTGAAGGAAATGTGGATTTTTCTAAGTTAAAGGATGCATTGGTTACCATTACGCAACGGCATGAAATTCTTCGCAGTTCATTGGTGGAGGTGGAAGGCAAGCTCTACCAAAAGATAATGACAAGCTTTGAGTTGGATATCCCAATTATTGATCTGTCCGGTGTACCTGAACCGCAAAAAATGGAGCAGGCATATACACTAATTACACAGGAACAGGAAAAGCCATTTAATCTGACATGCGACCTTATGTTAAGGGCTGTGCAGATAAAGTTGGGCGATCTACAAAATATACTTATTTTGACCACTCATCATATTGCTTTCGATGGTTGGTCCGACGCTGTTTTAGTCGATGAGTTGCACGCACTTTACCAAACGGGCAGTGACTCGCACAAGGTCTCATTGGCGCCGTTGACACATCAGTTTATCGATTACGCTGATTGGCAACAGACATGTCTGCATCAAGGCCAATTTGATGCAGACTTTGACTATTGGGAAAATCAACTCGCGAACCTTCCTCGAATACACAGCCTACCATTAGATAACCCTCGGCCTTCGATTCAGGCTTTCAGGGGACACACTTTGGTATCGCACATTCCTTTATCAACTTTGCAGCGTTTGAAGCAATATTGCGCTAAGCATGATGCCACGCTATTTATGGGGTTGCAGTCGGTGTTTAGTGTGTTAATCAGCCGATATAGTAATGAAACAGATATCGTTATCGGAACACCTGTTGCCAATCGTGAATTTACTGAAACGCAACAATTAATAGGCTTCTTTGTCAATAATCTCGTCATTCGAAACAACCTGTCTGAACGAATCACTTTTGAGCATCTGGTCGAGCAAAGCAAAGAAACGTTATTACATGCATATGAGCATCAGCATGTGCCTTTTGACCAACTTGTCAGTCGTTTACAACCTGAGCGTGATCTTAGTTACAGCCCACTGTTTCAGATTATGTTGTCATTACAAAGCCATGATGATGCAGAGTTGTGTCTTCCCAATGCTACTGTCACTGCGCTGGATTTTGACAGCAATAGCACTCAATACGATATTACGTTAACTGCGACTGAGCAAAATGACGGATTGGCTTTGGCATGGGAGTATGACACTGCTTTATTCTGTCGAGATAGAATAGAGCGTATGGCTTCTCATTTTTCTATTTTAGTCACGGCTTTGCTTGATGAACCTCATAAACCGGTATTTGCCGTGGATATGCAATCAGAACAGGAACGCGCGTTACTTAGGAATGTTTATTTTGAACAGCAATATGAACAATCTTCGTGTATTCACCATGTGTTTGAACGACAGGTACAATGCCAGCCCGATGCGATCGCAGTGGTTGATGATGAGAAGCAGTATTCATTTTACGCCATTGAGCAGTACGCCAATCAAGTCGCGAAATATTTGCACTTGCAAGCATTGGCTCCAGAGACCTTTGTCGCTATATCAATGGAACGTTCTGTATGGGCTGTGGTGACTGTTCTTGGTGTAATGAAAGCAGGTTTAGCCTATGTTCCCATTGACTACGAGCTGCCCGAACAACGCATTTCCTTTATACTTGATGACTGCAATGCGCCATTGCTGATCCTAGATAAGCCAGAGCGATTATCCAATGATGCGACGCGGGGTTGTCTTACCATCAGTATTGACGAAATCATGGCGTTTACCAATGAGCAAGAGGGGCAAGCAGAACAACACGCTATTGGTACTGGAAGCCAGCTCGCTTATATGGTGTACACCTCTGGTACGACAGGGCAGCCGAAGGGCGTTATGGTTGAACACCAAGCAATGATGGCTAGGCACGCAGGGTGGCAAGAAAGATTCAATTTGAAAAAACAGCCCCCTTGTGTTTTGCAAATGGCAGGGCTATCAGTCGATATATTTTTGGGAGATATAGTTAAGAGTCTGCTCAATGGTGGCAAGCTTGTATTATGCCGCAAAGAATGGATGTTGGATATTGAGCGGTTATTCACTCTAATTCGAGAACACCACGTCAGCTTTGTCGATGTGGTTCCTACCTTATTGCGCGGCATCATGGATTATGCTGAGCAACAACAGCAAAATCTACATACATTACGCCATATTCTTGTGGGATCTGAAGCCTGGTATGGTCAGGATCTAAAGCGGTTACAACGCATTATTAGTGCAGATTGCCGTTGTTTCAATATATACGGTCAGACGGAATCGGTGATTGATGCGACTTGCTGCGATGTTACGGAGCTTCATCTAGCTGACGACAAAATAGTACCAATAGGTAGACCATTAGCCCTGACGGAAATCGCGGTGTTAAACACCTCTGGACAAGCGTCTCCCATTGGTACCGTTGGCGAGCTAGCCGTTGGTGGACCGGGTTTGGCTAGGGGGTATCGAAACTTACCAGCCCTAACCAAACAAAAGTTTTTCTATAACAATCAACAACGTCGAATGTACTTTACGGGGGATCAGGCAATACTGCAATCAGATGGCAGTTTGCTATTCCTAGGGCGTATAGATGGGCAGGTCAAAATTAGGGGGTATCGTATAGAGTTGGCAGAAGTTGAGAGCCAGCTTCAAACGCTTCAAGATGTTACTGGTGCTGTTGTTATCGTGCATACACCGAAGCAGACAGAGCAGAAAATATTGGTCGCCTACCTTGAAACGACTAAGCCTCGCAGCAATGATTTTTACCGAGCGCAACTTATCGATAAGCTGCCTGCTTATATGCTTCCAACAGTATTTATCTGTATCCCTGACTTTCCCGTTTCAGTAACGGGCAAAGTAGACCGCAATGAGCTACCTTCCGCTGATACTGTGTCACAAGCCGCTGAGCATTATGTCGCTCCCACTAGTGACACCGAGCGACTGTTGGTAAGCATTTGGCAGGAAGTGTTGGGCGTAGAGCGAGTCGGCGTAACAAATAACTTTTTTGCGCTAGGTGGTGACTCTATTAAGATGATCCAGGTCATTACATTGGCTAAGCAGCACAATATCTCGGTTTCGGTCAAAGCATTATTTGCCTATCAAAGCATTGCGGCACTTGTGGAAAGTGGAGCACTCTCTCTACCTGTAGATTTAGCTGTAGATACTGAGCCTTTCTCATTGTTGACAGAAGCTGAACGCGAGCAAATAGATGTGCAGCGGTTTGAAGATGCATATCCGCTAACGCTATTGCAGGACGGTTCTCGCTATCATCAGCTCAAAGATGGAAACTACCATTTAGTTGAAACTTTTTGGCTTGACCAAACGTGGCAGGAAAGCGCTTTTCTCGAAACAGTGAAAGCATTAATGCGGCAACATGAAATATTGCGCACGTCTTTTTTCAATGGGACAGAGCGCCCGCTGCAACGAGTTCATCGGTTAGCAGAGACGCCTGTTGGAGTGGAAGTTCTCTTCGGTAAAGCTGAAGAAGATGTTAGAGCCCATATTGTCCAACATATAGAAGAAGAAGAGCGACGCTTTTTCAGCGATGCTGAAATGCAATGGCGTTTTAGTGTGTTTGTTATAACGCCAGAGCAATTTGTCGTAGTATTTTCTCATCACCATGCCATTCTTGATGGTTGGAGTGTTGCCGCTATGATCAAAGAGTTGCTGGAAGGGTATACTGCTCGATTAGAGCAACGTACTCTGCCTGACACGCCAACCTTGCCAAAATTCAGAGATTACGTTGATGCTGAGCTGAGCAGCTTGCAAGATGAGCAAAGCAAGACGTATTGGCAAACGCTGATGGCTAAAAGTGACATTCCTCCTTGGCATGGGCAAGGGGTGACCCAACATCACACCGATACGTTGGACTTGTCCGAGTACTATGAGGACATATATGCCTTGTCGGCGGAGATAGAAGTACCCGTTCGCACAATCTTGTTGGCCGTTCACCTTTTTGTGCTTGCTAAAATATGTGGTGCTGAGCGTATTGTTAGTTCAGTTGTCAGCCACGGGCGGTTAGAAGTGGCTAATAGTGACAAATGTCTGGGATTGTTTCTGAATACACAGCCTGTATTGGCTACCTTAGTGCATCCCACCTGGCGCGACTTTATTCAATCGGTTAATAAGCAACTGATGGACAATTGGCCCCATCGACACTATCCGGTTGCTCAAATTCAACGTGATACAGGTATCGATCTGTCTGGGGCACTATTCAACTTTATCGATTTTCATGTCTCGAATAAGTTGGATCATTTGTACAACGAAGGTACAGAACTGGAGCGTCAGATCACCCAAAGTAATCAGGGGTATGAGTCAGTCAATTATGCGTTTGACGTTACCTGTAGCCACAATGCAGTTAATCGAGAACTCAACTTACAACTGGCCATCAGTAAAGCAACATTTAGCCCGTCGCAATTAAAACAGTATTTGGGATATTTCAAGAATTTACTCAGTGGCCTAGGTCAAGCGGCCAACGCCTCTTTGCATGGTGAACACTTATTTCTGGGGCTTGATGAATTAGATGAGTTAATGACACTGGGACAAAGGCGACCTAAAGTAGATATCAAACATGCTTCCTTAGCCGCTCTGTTTGATGAACAGGCAGCACAAGCACCAGATCACCCGGCTGTCGTTAGCGGGCAGACCCATCTAACATATGCTGAGTTAGCCTACCAAAGCCAATTAATAGCCCATCAACTTATGCAGCAAGGGGTGCGGTCGCAAGATCATGTGGGCCTGTATTTGGCGTCCAGTCCGGAATTGATTGTCGCCATTTTAGCGATTTGGCGAATCGGTGCTGTGTTTGTGCCTCTATCAACTGATTATCCTGAGGAGCGATTAGAGGTTATTGTCAGTGATGCTGGCATTAAACTGATCCTATCGAATAAAGACGGTATGGCGACAGCGTCACTCCTGTCAGAACGAGCAATGGATATCACTGAGTTACTGCAATTAAAACAAAACCCAGGTGCGTTACCAGACTTACCACAGATAACTAATGCCAGTGACGAAATTGCATATCTACTTTATACCTCTGGTACGACGGGACGGCCTAAAGGTGTGCAGGTGACGCATACTAACGTTTTGGCGTATTTAGCTGGGGTAGCAAAAGAATATGCACTGCGCCGCAATGCGCGTGTCATGCAATTTTCAAATATTAGTTTTGATATTTTTATTGAAGAGCTAATGCTATCTATCTTCAGTGGCAACTCGTTGATCTTGGTTGATCCCGAGGTTACCTCTTCCCCCGCACGTTTGGTTGAGGAGGTCGTTGAAAAGCAAATCACGGCAATCTCATTACCGACCGCATATTGGCGTTTACTGGCTAACCACTTAGATGATTGTCAGGCAACACGTCTCGCCAGCACCCTGGAAACATGTATTGTTGGGGGAGAGGCGATGAAGTCAGATGCCCTGATGAGTTGGCAGCAAAGGTTGAGTGACAAAATTCGGTTGTTCAATACTTATGGGCCAACAGAGACTACCGTAGTTGCCTCGGTATCTGACGTCACACATTTTAATGCTACAAGCCACCACTCACCGGATATCGGGCGACCTGTTTCCGGATATGCATGTTATATATTGACACCGTCGCTAACTTTGGCTCCAAAACACTCCGTGGGCGAACTCTATATTGCTGGCCCGACAGTGAGTAAAGGCTATTTAAATAGACCTGATGCAAGTGCACGTGGGTTTGTTGATTTGCATATAGCCGGAAAACACGTTGGCCACGCCTACAGAACTGGCGACTTGGTAAAGTGGGGTGTTGATAATAAGTTGCACTACGTTGGACGGTCAGATGAACAGGTTAAAATTCGTGGATACCGGGTTGAATTAGAGGAAGTTGAGGCGAATATCCTAGCTCTAGTTTCTTTGCAAGCTGCAATTGTTCGCACTTTTGAATTAGACGGGCAAACGACTTTATGTGCATATCTGCTCAAGGAAGACGGCGAGTTGAATTCTGAAAACTTAAGTATGTTGCTGCAAAAATTAGGTGAGCGCCTACCAGATTATATGGTACCCCGTCATATGGCAGTCGTTAATTCATTGCCAATCACAGCAAATGGAAAAATTGATTTTGCTAAGTTACCTGACGTGAAGCGTATTGAGACAGCAAAAGAAACCATTGGGCCATCTAATTCGGTTGAGAGTGAATTGGTCACTTTATATGCAGAGATGTTATGCACTGACGAAAGCGATATATGTGTGTGCACGAGTTTCTTTGAGCTTGGGGGACATTCTCTCAATGCAATACGCTTAGTGAACAGATTTAATCAAGATTTTGGGATGGAGTTTTCTGTTAGTGAATTTCTAAAAGAGAGTACAATTCGCGCGTTGGCGACCCATGTTAATGGGGCCGTGGATGCTCAGAACTCGCAGAGCGAGCTACTTATCCCCTTGTCGCAGTCGCAGTGTCCTCCACTATTCCTGGTACCTGGGGCAGGTATGTCAGCTCTCTCTTTTGTCCATCTAGCAAATGCGCTAGAGAAACGTCTGGCATTGTCTGTTTTGCAAGATCCTGGATTTTCTGATCGTCCGGCTTTCTCTCAACTTGATGAAATGATCAATGTTTTCGTTAACACAATACTGTCATCAAATGTGCAAGGGAGAGTGCACCTGGCAGGCTTCTCGATTGGTGCCTGCGTAGCATTTGAAATAGCGCTTGTATTAAAAGCCCGAAATATTCCGGTAACCCTTTATATGATTGATACTGCTTTTACGCTGCATCTAGGCGTGGGGGAGGATGTTGACGCTGAAATGGAAGAACTCATTATTGCCACAGGCCTGGAACAGGACAGTAATAGTTTGGACATCACACGCTTAAAGAATGTATATGCATCACACCATTACATTCTGCAATATTATCGCCCGAGCGCATTGCTGGATATACCTGTATACGGCTTTTATGGCCTTGAAAATCAAGATTTCTTCACTTACAGAACTGAGCTTGAACAAGCGCTATCAGAACATATAACGGGAGAGCTGCATTTCGACTTGGTGCCGGGCGATCACTTTTCAATGTTGTCGCAAGAACATGCTGAGGCGCTTGCCCAAGCAATTATTCAGAGGTTTGATATTTCAAATACCGAGTAGACCATGTCGTTAATATCAGTATTCACTTTCTTGCGTCGCTGTTTGTTGTTGAACATCAGCTGTTTAATTGCCTGATTATAGGGAGGTTTTTGTGACACCAGAGATTGATAGAAAATTTGCAGAATTAAAACAAACGTATGGCGCTAGTGCTGTTGAACGGGTTGAAGCTATGCTGTATGCATCGCCGAAAAGCCGGGACCCTCTTCAACATGATGCTAGGTTTGTTATGCCCGGATTGTCTACAACACCATGGCTGGACACTGACGACTATGAAGTATTGACTCCCCTTGTTAGTCGGCTTGAGCAAGAACACAAGCAAATCAAGGCGGAAGTTAATGCACTTATTAAAAACGGTTCCGCGCATATTGGCAATTATCAGCACTATCTAGGCACGCAACGCGATTGGGATGCGCTGTATTTGTATAAAGGCGGGCAATCCAACGATGCTTTAACAGAATTGCTGCCGACTAGCTGGGATATTTTTCAGAACGAACTTTCCACATGGCATTGTCCGCTGCTGGAAGTGCATTATTCAATTCTTAAACCGGGCGCTGTGATTAAACCACATTGTGATTTATGGAATTTTACTATCAACTTGCACCTTGCAGTTGATATCCCGACGGAGTGTAGTATTACAGTCGCAAATGACGAGCGTCATTGGGAAGAAGGGAAATGTTTGTTATTCGATTACTCCTATGAACATGAGGCGTCGAATCGGCATCCCAATCAACATCGAATCTGTCTATTGATGGACATCTGGCATCCGAATTTAACAGCCGCAGAAAAATTAGCGTTGGTCACTGTCATCACTGAAGTAAGGGCATTGATGGGTGAATAGTTTCAGTTTGCAAGAGTTGAGGATATCGTATGTTTGATGTGTCTAGTGACAGTGTGTCAGGCCTATCTGAGGTGGTGAACGACGCACTTTATTTAACTGCTGATGACGTTGACGCTATCAGCAATTTATTGGAAGCGGAGGATATACATTATTGCAATGAGGCCTTCGCTGAGTATTACTGGCAATGTTACATGGCATCCTATTTGTTGCCAGAGTCCATTCAGAGAAAATTATTCCAGGTCAAAAGTCGTTGTTTTGACCATCAATTTCTCATTCGCCGGTTACCTATACCACCAGGGTTAGGGCCGACCCCAATTGTAAGGGGGTTACCAAGCTGTAAGGCTGCACTCAAGGTCAGAAAAATGATGACCATTATTTTGTCTCGTATGGGGTTTATATATGGCTTTAACAATAAGAAGTTTTTTGATTTTATCGATGACGTATTTCCACTCGAAACAGATAAACACGAGCAATTAGGCACCAACAAAGATTTTTTAGAGTGGCATGTGGAAGACGGTTTTCACGAAGCGAAGGCTGACTGGGTTGCACTTTGCTGCCTGCGTCAAGATCCCGATGCATATACCTATTTGTTCCACGCCAAGGATATCGATTTAGATAGTCAGCATATGGCGGCACTTAAGCGAGAGGAGTTTGTTATAGAAGTGGATAAAACCTTTAATCGCAAATATGAGAAGGAAAAGCGAATAGCAGTGTTGAGTGAGCATGATGATCCTGAGATTGTCTATGACCCGGCATATATGCGTTGCTTGACCCCTCAAGCCAAAGCAGCGTTTAGAGAACTACACCATTTTATATCGGAAAAAAAGCAGGTTATACACCTGGAAAGTGGTGACTTACTGGTGTTTGATAACCGTCGAACTGTGCATGCAAGAAGCGCATATGAACCTATGTATGACGGTACGGATCGTTGGTTATTGCGGGCCTTAATATTGGAATCAAAATTCAAAGCCAGGCAGACACTAGTCGCTGATAAATACCGCGTCGTTTAGTTGGCGGAGAGTGGGTTGGTGCATTGTCCTGCGACAATAGACTTACCTAGTAATAGGCCACCTATCTATAAAAACAAATTGAATATAGCGCAACCCATTGATTGGTTTGACAACTATTAATAAGGAAAACTGTTATGCAAGAAAGTGATGTAAAGAAAATCGTAGCTGACCACCTGTGCAAACTGGCGGGAGAACCCAGTCTTGAGGGGGACATCAATATCGTCGAGACCGGTTTGGTTAACTCATTGGCAACTATTCAGATAGTCTCCTTCCTGGAAAAAAACTTTCAGGTTAAAGTTGGCATTGATGATTTGGACATGGCTAATTTTTCTAGTATCAATGCAATTTGTGACTTTTTAGGGCGCAAGCAGGTGCAACATGCTTGAACGCTTTCTGTCTGAGCAGCAACAGAATTGGCTAACGCAGTTTCGACAGTTCAGTGCGACAGAGGTGGCCCCATTCGCTGATAACTGGGACCAAGAGGAGCGGGTCCCAGAAACTGTTATTCAAGCCCTTGCTAGCTCAGGGTGGTTGGGCGGTCTTGCATCCACTGAAATGGGTGGATTGGGGTTTGATCCAACCACATTTGGTTTGTTGAACATGGCGATAGGCGAAGGCAGTGGCTCGCTCACTGGATTGCTTAACGTCCACTCTATGGTATTAAAGTCCATTGAGTCCTGGGGAACAGAAGCGCAAAAAGCACAATACTTAGAACCTCTCATTAAGGGCGAGATCATAGGAGCGTTCGCACAAACCGAACTGGCTGCAGGGGGAGACACTGGTAACCTTGAAACCGTGTTTACTGATTGCGAAAATGGTCAGCTAAGTATCCAAGGCCAGAAAACCTGGATTACATTTGGGCAGCGCGCAGATCTGTTTCTGGTTTTCGGCAAGTATCGTGGAATGGACACGGCAGTATTACTGCCAAAAGGCACGCCTGGCTTTGAAGTAACTCCAAAAACTAACATGTTAGGTTTTAAGAGTGCGCACCTTGCTGTGTTGACTTTCGAAGATGTTCGCATACCCGTTGACAGTATTTTGTGTAAACCTGGTTTTGGTCAGAGCATTGTTTCAACTAGTGCCCTTGATTTTGGGCGAATAAGTGTTGCTTGGGCTGCTATTGGGGTACAGCAAGCTGCATTGCACCAATCTGTCGCTAGGGCAAATTCACGCTCTGCGTTTGGATCATTGCTGGCTGAAAAAGGAAGTATTGCCAGCTATTTGGCTGAAATGTCCGGTGCACTGTTGGCGTCCCAGTTACTCTGTTTATCTGCGACTAAGGCAAAACATGCACAGGATGCTGATGCACTTGAACAAATACTACAAGCGAAACAGTTCGCTTCTCATGAAGCTGGAAATGCAACTGCTAAGGCTGTGCAAATTCACGGAGGCTATGGCTGTGATGAGCAAAGTGGCATTGCTAGATTATTTCGCGATGCAAAAATTTTACAGGTCGTTGAGGGCAGCAACGAATTGCAGAAAATGCTGGTGGCTAAATCGGTCTGCAATCGCCTGAAAGGATAAAAAACAGTTACTTTGATTCTGACTTCAACTAGCTGTAGTCAGATCTCGACAATTAAAAAGGAACAATTTCGACATGCATCAATGTGTGGTTGAACAAGACCGTCAGGGCTCTTTTATGCTCACGGAGTATCTAGTCGCCTTGGCATCCAAGAGTACCCAACCCGCCATTCGCTGGGGACACAACCAAGAGATGACTTGGGCGGAGCTCTATCGACAAGCATCTTCACTTGCACAGCATCTAATTGACCATGGTGCTCTTGTCAAAGGAGAGTGTGTTGCAGTGGGGTTTGAGCGTAGTGCTGAGTTTATCGTTGCCAGCTATGCAGTACTCCTAGCGGGAGGTGTTTACTGTCCTATCGATCCTAAACAGCCACCGGGCCGACTGCAGGCGATGCTAAAGACCGCAAATTGTCGAATAGGATTCGGTGATCAGCTATTGAGACAAGTCGTTGCGGATAAATGTGTTGACCTACAATTGATTGATACACAACAGGTCAATCAGATAACTGACAATAAAAATATCGAAGCAATCTCTGCTAAGCGTACGAAGATTCTTCCTGAGGACGGTGCTTATCTAATATTCACCTCAGGTACAACCGGTCAGCCCAAAGGGGTGTTGGTGAATCATGGTGCGCTGATAAATCGCCTTGAGTGGCATAAGACTCATAGCGAATTGACAGCAAAGGATATTATTTTGCAGCGCACTGCGGTGACATTCGATGTTTCCTTATGGGAGTTGTTTTTGCCTGCACTAGTGGGAGCTAGCCACTACTTACTGCAACCCGGATTCGAGTTTTTCCCTAAAGCCCTGATCGCTACACTGCAAGAATCAAGAGCAAGCGTCGTACATTTTGTGCCCAGTTTGCTTAAGCCAATACTTCAAGAGTTGCAAGCAGGAGGTATGACCGCGGATGCATTACCACAGTTACGCCAAGTGTATGTCAGCGGTGAAGCATTGTTACCCAGCCTGGTGACGCAATATCATCAATTTTTTGGTAGCCGTTGTCGTTTGACTAATCTCTATGGGCCTACGGAAGCAGCTATCGACGTGACTTTTTTTGATTGCACTGAGCCTGATATAAACACAGTCCCCATTGGCCATCCACTTCAACATTGCGAGCTGAATGTAGTCGACCCATTAACTATGGCGGTCAAGTCGCCAGGAGAGGTTGGGGAGCTGGCTATATCTGGCGTCTGTCTGGCCGAAGGGTATTTGCAACAGCAAGAGATGACAAACAAAGTCTTTATTGAGCATGTTGGTTTGAAAAAACGAATTTACTTGACCGGCGATCTCGGCTGGCAGGATGCCAACACCGGCCTATTCTATTGGCAGAGCCGTAAAGACACCCAAATCAAACTCAATGGATTACGAATAGAGCTAGGGGAAATCGAACACCACCTATTAAGTCTTGCTCCCGTTAAGGAAGCGGTAGTCGTTGTGGTGCAAGATCCTGATCAGCAACAGTGGTTGGTCGCAGCTTTACAGGGGAATTTGTCTAATCACAATCAAGGTGACATTCGTAAAGCGCTATCGGACAAAATACCAAGTTATATGATGCCTGCACGATTCTGGATGGCGGAAGCCCTGCCTCGAACCAGTTCTGGTAAACACGATAGAAAGATGATTGCTGAAAACGTGCGTAGTATGTTTTTCCCGGGATAAGGTGCTCATGGTTGTTGAAAATATTGAATTGACGACATCTCAGTCGGCGATACTGCATTCAGAGTTTATTGCATTACAAGGAGCCCCTTTTTACCTTGGAGTAAGTGTAAAAATAGGTGGCTGTGTTGCTCTAGAACGATTGTCTAACACGGTGAAAGAAGCAGCAGATAAAATTGATGTATTTAGGTTAGGGTTTGTTGACGCCGAAAATGAAGGCCACTGGCAAGGAGTATTTTATCCTACCAGCCAGGCACCTATTGAGCAGGTGGATTTCTCTGATTTTCCAGAACCACAAGTCGCGGTAGAACGTTGGATTAAGAAGCAACTCGCCTCACGAGACCCTTTGTCTGAGTATGTCGTGCGTGTTTTTGCCGTCAAATATGACGAGACTTGCACAGGGTGGTTTATTAAAGCACATCATGCAGCAATCGATGGTGCTGGTCTGACTAACTTGGTCAATCAGTTGATATCCATTCTGGCTGATGCACCCCCTAACCTGGATGTACCAGGATTTCGTACCACTCTTGATGCAGAGACGTCATATCTCGCGTCCAAACGATTTGCACGAGACCAAGCGTTTTGGCGCAAGGCTTTTTCTGGAGAGCACAATGAGAGGATAACGGCTAGTAGACCAATAGGTGACTACCGTAAGCAATCCCCTCTTTCTTCCCGCTATCAAGCTAGGCTTGACCCACAGATGCGAGACGCCTTGAGGATGTTTAAGCAGCAGGGGGGCTCTGTGTTTCGCTTGCTATTTGCGTCTGTTGCGCTAGCTCAGATGTCGTTGGAAGATGCCGACGGAGCTGTCTTGCAAATGCCCATGCTTAACCGCTGGAGTAAGCAGGAAAAGCAAACTGTGTCTATGGCGGTTGCGCCTTTGATGTTGAAGGTAACACGTCAATCTGAAGCGTCTTTACTCGACTACTATGATTTGCTTAAGAAACCTATGCAGCAAGCATTGGTGCATGCGCGCTTCTCACCAGCTGTGCGTTGGCAAGAGATTGCACCAGCAAACTTGGCGCATTTGGCGCCTGCGTTCGGGGTGTCATATCAAACGGGAGAGTTTGCAGCCGAAGTCGATGGAATGCCGATTCAGATTGAACATTTTCAACATGTTGAACCTCTACTCGCAACATTCCATATTCACGACCGCTTTGACAGTGGAGATGTCCGGGTAGAGGCAGATTTTCGCGGTGTTTGGACACCTCAGCAGTGCCAAGCATTTATTGACCATGTCGTCGCGCAAGCCTGTTGTGCAATCAGTCCTAAACCTGAGTATATGCCGCTATTAGCCAAGCCGCAGACAGAGATTAACCAGTTGCTCCAACAGGCAATTCTGCGGCATGGTGACAAGGTATTTATTCGCAGTAATACCCCAGCAGATAATGCGATCAGTTACAAACAAGCTTGGCTATGGATCCAACATTTTCATCATAGATTGATGAATAAATGGCGAAGTTTTACTGAGGACGGCCCAATTCTATTGCTAGGGCGTAGGGATCAGGCAGTTTTATTAGCTTACTACGCATGCCTGGTGGGCAATATAACGGTTATTCCAATATGTCCTGTTACACAAAGCCAACGTATCGAGAAAATAGTCCGTCGTTCTGGCACAAAAATGGCGATTTGTGTTGAACAGGATCAGAGCTTACTCGAAGGGCTCGGGGTTCAGACCATGACAGTTTGTGCCGATGTTTCTGCTGTGGCTAGTTCGTCATGTGATGATGTAAGCGTCGATATTAATGTCTTTCAGGAAGCGATAAACCCAGCCTATATCTTATACACTTCGGGCTCTACCGGTGAACCTAAAGGCGTAATCATCAGTCCTACTGCGTTAGCTGGCTATATCCAATCTGCTCATGATACTTATGGTGCACAGAGTGTTTTCAATATGCCAGTTTTCACCCCGCTGGGATTTGATTTAACTCAGACAAGCTTGCTATTGCCCGCCTTGTCCGGAGGAAGTTGCCAAGTATTTCCAGATGAGCTTGCGCACCAACCCGAGATGATACATTCAATATTGTCGGACAAAAGCATCAATGCGATAAAATGCACTCCATCGCATCTGGCTGTAATGCTTGATTATGCCAATGATGCGGTCTCACCTGTCACCTTTATTGTTGGCGGAGAAGGTTTGGAAACCGCTTTAGTTGAGCGCACTCTGAACAGCTTCCCCGAAGGCACTAGGGTTATCAATGAGTACGGGCCAACCGAAGCAACAGTGGGCTGTTGTATTCAAATATTAGATAGCAATACATATAAATTGGAATATGTTCGAACGAAAACACTTACTCCGATAGGTAAGCCGCTTGGAGACGCTCATTTATCGATACGAGATAATTGGGGACAACCACTACCCGACGGATTTCAAGGTGAGCTATGGATTGCAGGCCCAATATTGTCCGACGGGTACTACTGTAACGACGAACAAACAAGATCGCGTTTTATTGCAATGCCTTTTACAGGGGAAACTTGGTACAGAAGTGGTGATGCTGCAGTATTCGATGGCAATCAATTTCATTGCTTGGGACGCATCGATGATGAATTCAAGATTCGGGGTAATCGCATTCATCCAGCAGAAGTGGAAACGGCAGTTAAGGAAGCATTGTCAGCGCTGGGTGTGAATGCCGCTAAGATTCAAATAGTTGCTGTTAAGGTTGAACTCAACCAGCAAGCACTTGTGGTCATTTGCAGTGACGAAGAGCTTTGCTTTGATGCAGCAGCTATGAATTCCCTATTAGCTGAGAAATTGCCAGCCGCCATGCGCCCAAGCCATTTTTGTAGTTTTATGCAGTGGCCAGTGACAAGTAACGGCAAGGTGGACAAACAGAAGCTGGCGTCACTCGCACAAGAACATGTGTCTGGGTTAAAAGCGACACTTCAAAGTGCTGAAGATAAACTTCAATTCCATCTGCCCGCATGGGTATATAAGGACTGTATTGAGCCACTATGGCCAGACCAGGAAGTGGATTTGCAGCGCAGTTTTCTGTCGTTGGGAGGTGACTCTATTAAAGCCATTAGGTTGGTAGGGTGGCTAGCAAAGGCCAATGTGCAGTTAGCGGTTACGCAATTGCTGAGTGAAGACTCACTGGGAAAGGTATTACAGCAAGCGTTAGAAAAGCACACTGAAAGTAGTGTTCAGACTAATGAGGCACTGACATCTGAGTCGCTAACCTATCTGCACTGGTTACCTAGCGTGAGGTGGTACAAACAATCTGAATTTAAATATGGCGATCAAATCCAGCAGGGGATCATTGTTGAGCTTGATGAACAGATAAGCACAGTCACCATTTGCAATGCGGTTGAAAATGTAAAATGCGGGCACAAAATATTTTCGTTGCGTGCTGATACATCTCTAGAAAAATTTGCGTGGGACGAGATACCTCAAGTCGCACGTGAGCATCACCTCGGTGTTAATGAAACGCTGGAGCAAAGACTGGAATCGATTAAACAAGAGGTTTGCCTTGAGGCTTCTCCAAGTGTGCATGAAGTGATAATTGGGGCTAAACCCGGGAAAATTCACCTAGTGTGGGTATGTCACCACCTTCTATGCGACGTGCACTCTTGGATATTGCTGTTGGATGAATTGCACCAGCAGCTTGTGAGCCCTTGTATACCTAAAACTCAAGACATAGGTATATTTCAATGGGCCAAATATCTTGCTGGTTTATATTCAGATTTGCCAAGTGAAATGCTTGAATCAACAGGTGCAGTGAAATCAGCGAGCATAAGTAAATCTGTATGTGAGCTGTCTTTTAATTCGGCTCTGCTAGAGACACTGCAACAGCACTATAAAGCTGAGCGTAGCGAAATCATCGCAGCCATCGTTATACAGTTACTAAAGAATACAGTGTCTGCAACGGGTGAGTACGACCTAATATTTGAGCACCCTGGACGTTTATTCAATGAATTGCTGTCGTCGGAGCAGCAAACGTCTCAAATGGGGCGCAGTGTCGGCTGGTTTACAGGTTTTCAATATATTCCTGCACCGCACGCATTAGATTATTTCAGTTTACTTGCAGAACTCAAATCACTGAGACGGGAAGGGCAAGGTACAGCGGCGTCTCTAGGCGTGTTGTTAAAAGGTGATTCACAACGACCTAGCATTTGTATAAATGATATCGGAAAGGGATTGTCACCCGATATGCAGCAATGGTCTTACTTTAATGCGATCCATCCAGCATCTGGTGGATATCGACACGCTGATGAACGTCCATCAGCAGATTTAGACATTTTAATTTATGACCAACATAGCAGTCAGAAAACTATGGTTGAACTAGTGCTGGCATTGCCGGAACTGGAGCCAGGTACTCTGACATCAGAATTCAATCAGCAACTGGCAGCGCTGAGCTCAGAAATGTTGGCTAAATCCCATCAGTCATGGCTGGTATCGGATTTCCCGTATAGCGAGCTTTGCCAGAAAGAATTGGAACAGATTGTTAATCAGGAGTATTCATGAGCACGCAACCGCTAACAACCAAAACCGCTTTTTTGTTTCCGGGGGTGTCTGCCCAAAGTCCAGGAATGTTTGATGTATTTAAACCGTATTCGCAGTTTCTTCAATCTATCAATGAGGTATCAGATGTCACTTGCGAGCCTCTTCAAGAGATTATTTACGGTCAACAATCGGAACGCCTTAGAGAAGTCAAAATAGCGCAATTGTCATTGCTTGCCGTGACGACCGGCGTTGCCCGAGTAATGCAGGAAGAATGTGCGCTTTTACCTGATATGGTATTAGGTCACAGTTTAGGTCAGTTTCCCGCTATGTGTATAGCGGGTCATCTTACTTTGACACAGGCCAGTCAAATTATTGTTAAAAGAGCTGATGTATTAGACGAATGTGCTAAGCAAGTACCCGATGGAGAGATGTGCTGGGTGTTGCATGTCCCCAGCAAAATAGTTGCCCGTGAAGTGCAACTAGCCAGAGAAGATGGCTTAGATATATACATTTCAGCTATCGACAGCTTCGACCAGGCTTCTGTATCTGGGAGTATGGCGCAAATTAAAGCATTCGCCCCCCGCATTGAAGCACTCGGTGGTCTGTTTTTTCCACTGCGCATCGGTGGTCCATTCCATTGCCCGTTAATGCAACCAGCGGCAGATGAACTTGGGGCGGCACTGACAAGTTTATTGCCTGCTGACCTACCGAAACCTAACGCTGAGCTGGTGTGTAATGTGACAGCCAATCAATTGCAGGATCTAAAATCCAGTCTTGTTCAACATTTGACGAGCCCAGTACGGTGGCTTGATAGCATGCAATATTTGACCAAAAGAGGGGTTACTCATTTTATTGAGGTATCACCCAAAAACGTGCTTAGTTACTTGGTAGAACGGGCGAATCTTCCCTTAGTTTCCCATTGCACACCAGATGAACTGGCGGTATTTATCACTCAACGTGCATCTCAAGAGCAGAGGGATAGTCAGGTCAAATCTTTTTGTTTACAGTTGCTTTACGGTGCACCTCTGCCGCACATTTCAGAGCCAATAGTTGTGAAAAAGTTGCAATCGCTTCGAAAAGAAGTACGGCAACTATTCGACAATAAAAGCGAACCTCTCGCTTGGCCGTTTATTTACCGCCACATGTCTGAGTGGTTGGCATGTTTGAATACCTTGGATGAACGATGGGGTGTTCAAATGTCTCGCTTGAATCAATTTATGGCAATAAATAAGGTGTCAGATGCAAACGCCTAATCAGATAGATGACATCATAAAGCTCACCCCGCAAGCCAATGGTTTGCTGTTTCACGCATTGAAAGAAGGGAATAAGACATATCACGTTGGGGTAGCATTTAGCTTAGTCGCAGACTGTAGCGAAAGGGAGATCCGCCAAATATGGGATCAGATTCAGCGCGCTCAACCTGCGCTTCGCTCTGTTTTTACATGGCAGCAATCGCGATCACCACATCAAATCATACTTAAGGCGCCCAGAGTTTCGCTTGATTATTCTCTACTGTCAGACCAACAAATTGCGCAGCAAGTGGACAAGGGAACAGGGCTATCACTGTCTGACGCTGAATGTGAAAATAGGATACGGCAATATAGTCAGGACTGGATCCAGCGTTCAAAGGTCCGTCCATTTGAACTAGAACAGGAAGTCTTTAGAATCGCCTGTTTCCATTGCCCAGACCGCAACATCTTGGAGGTCGCTTGTTCGTTCCACCACATTTTAATGGATGGTTGGAGCAGCTCAGTGATGATAAACATGTGGGTCAGCGCACTGCGTGGGCAATTGCAGAATGTTGTGCATCCATCTGACTATGCCAAACAGCTATGGGCTGGCTTGTCCGATGCAGATCTAGAACAAAGCAGAACATATTGGCAAAAAATATTTGCGCATAGTGACCAACACAAGGGCATGGAAACCATGCTGCTCTCTCAGCCCTTATTTCAACAGGCACCATCCAGTTCGACACAGGAACTGAAAAAGCAACGCCTATCTTGGTCTAGTGAGCGTGTGCAGGCGATTGAAACCTTGTGTCGAGAAGCCGGTGTCACTACCGCCACCTTCGTCTATTTTTGCTGGTCTATCATGTTAGCGAAGATGACCTACCAAGAGTGCGTAGCGTTCGGGTGCACCTTCTCAGGGAGACATTCCGCTCTGAGTGAAGCGACAACCTCTGCGGCCATGGGCTTGTTCATTAATACGCTTCCTTTGGTTATATCGCTCGATACTCGTTGGACATTAAAGCAAGCATTACAGGCGGTATTTAAACAGCTCCAAGATGCACAATCCCATGAAAAAACGCCACCATTATTGATACGCGAAGCTGCAGATAAGAAGAGTGATTTTTACGACACGATGGTGGTTTTTGACAATTATCCGGTCGAAGCAGATATGACTGATCTCAACAAAGGAGCTGCATTGCGCAGTGTATTTAATGCTGAGACCACGCATTATCCGATCACGTTAACGGTTTCAGGCGATCAAACTTGGCAGTTAGAGTTGTTGGTCAACGCACAACACAGCGTTGTTCCCTTGGCCATGGACACGCTTGTAGAGGGATTTGAGAGTATCGCTTGCTCCGCATTAGCGACGACCTTGTCGCAACCACTAAGCACATTGTCGTTCAATATAAAGGCGCCCTCAGAAACATCATCATATTCTGTTGTGCAAGGCACGACTAAAGATGAGGTTCTACCTGCCAACGGTCTCTTGTCAAGCATCTACAACCGCCTAGTGAAACATCCCCAGAAGAGTCAGCTGCAAGCACAAGGAGAGGTGCTGACTAATGGGCAACTTTGCGACGCCATTAGCAATGTTCAACATTTGCTTAAAAAGCATGGTTTTGTTGTTGGCGAACGGGTTGCTGTGCACTGTCAGAAAGGGAGCGTGTCAACTGCAGCGATTTTGGCTATTGTGTTTCTTGGAGGCAGTTATCTTTATGTTAACCCAGCGGATCCGAGCGCTCGTAAAACTCAACTGTTAGAATTGGCTGGCTGCCAGATGGTGTTGTCTGATGACAAGGAAGCTTTATTTGAAGCTGCACACCAGCAGCTGGTGATATCTGTGAGTGACATTACGCATTCTACGAATGCTTTGGGGCAACCTGAGCTATATAAAAGCCGCTCATTAGAACAGGAATTTTATTTCATTTTCACCTCCGGGACGACAGGAACCCCCAAAGGTATCTCAGTTAAAGATAAATCCTTGGCCAATCTGATTGATTGGTTTGTCCATTCTATGGCGCTGTCTGAACAAGACCGAGTGTTCGGACTGACCGAGTTGAATTTTGATCCCAGTGTTGAAGACTTATTTGGTAGTCTGTTTGCTGGTGCCACGGTCATTTACCCCAAGCCCGAAGTATTGCTGGATAGGCAGGCATTTGTGAAGCAGATGCAAATAGCCAATATTTCTGTTGTCAATTTTATTCCTGGTGCAATTGCCCACCTACTAGAAGGTGCCCCTTATTTACCTGCCATGAAGCATTGGATTTTCGGTGGGGAAGCCCTGCCGAAAAAACTGCGTGACGGTCTTTTGCAACAGGGGTACCAAGTACATAATCACTATGGGCCTAGCGAAGCGACCGTGGATTGCCTGACTGCAACTCAGCAACTTGGTCAACCGGTTAACATTGGCTGGCCAATCCAAAATGTGACAGCAATGGCGACAGACATCTTTGGTCAGCCGGTTCCGGCCGGAATCAAAGGAGAATTGAGGATTGGTGGTGTAGGTATTGCTCAAGGTTATGAAAATAACGATGAAGAATCTCAACGGGCATTTCAGCCTTATTTAGAACAGTCCTTTTATCGCACGGGGGATTTCGTTTGTTTTAATGATGAGCATGGCTTTTCCTATTGGGGAAGAATTGATGACCAAGCCAAGATAAATGGGGTGCGAATAGAACCCGCAGAAATAGAACATACGGCGTTGATGTTACCGGATGTGGCAGACGCAATCTTACTGCCGCTCTCATTTGACGATGGGCATAGTGCATGGTGGTTGTTTGTTGAAGGGGAAACTTCGGAAACCGATTTAGAGCATGGTGTTCGTGAGCACCTTCGGCGCCTATTGCCACAAACATGGATGCCGTCGGGGGTTACTTCGTTACCTAACTTTCCTCGCACCAAGGTAGGCAAAATTCACCGTCAAAGGTTGATGCAAATCGCACAGGATGCTCGTGAAAAGGAAGCTACTCAGATCGCCACAGATGTGAGTGAAGACCCGATTATAGGGAAGCTACAATCTGTATGGGGGCGAGTATTGGGCAAGCAAATGGTGGATGTCCATACGAATTTCTTTGATGCAGGGGGCAACTCCCTGAAAATGATCAACTTGCAGTCGGACGTTCAACGAGCATTCGAGTTACCAGTAAATGTTGCGACACTATTCGAATATCCCTCCATTGCTAGCTTTTCGACATGGTTAAGTGCGCAGTTGCATCAACAAGTAGATCAGGTTAAGGCCGAATTAAACGCGGATGGCATGAGTCCATCATCAAAAAACATATCTCGATCCGGAAGAAACCGATTGTCGGGAAGACGCAAAAAAACAAAGGATATAATGCAATATGACTCGTAAGTATTCAGGGCGCGAAGTCGCGATTATTGGTATTTCATGCCGATTTCCCCAAAGCCCCGATTGGCAAGCGTTTTGGCAAAACTTGCTAGATGGAAAAGAGCTCATCTCATTTTTCTCTGAACAGCAGCTGCTTGCTCAAGGAGTGCCAGAATCGTTGTTGCGCCAATCTAGCTATGTCGGTGCGAAGGCATCCCTTGAGGATCACGATAGTTTTGATGCAGCTTTCTTCGGGTATTCGAGCCGAGAAGCAAAAAAAATGGACCCTCAGTTAAGGGTTCTGCACGAGGTTACCTATAATGCGTTCCGTGATGCCGGTGTCGCTCTGGGAGATGAACCAGTAAATGCGGGGGTTTTCTTAGGCACAACGCTTAGTCCTGCGCGGCTAGGGCATTTCTCTGAGGATCAAGGCGATATTGCTGCGTTGTTTGATATGAGCAACTACAATGACCCTGCTTCATTTCCTACCCAATTGTCTTATCGTTTGAAGCTGCATGGCCCATCTATGCACGTGCAGACCGCCTGCTCTACATCCCTATCAGCAGTTCATCTGGCATGTAAGTCTTTGCTCGCGGGGGAATGTGAGATGGCTATTGCAGGAGGAGCCTGTATTACCGACCCCACAGAGGGAGGCTATTTATATCAAGAAGGAATGATTCTTTCGCCAGATGGTCATTGTCGTACATTTGATGCAGAGGGCAATGGAACTGTAAATGGCAACGGTGTGGGGGTGGTATTGCTAAAGCTGCTTGAGGATGCAGTTGAAGATGGCGATCCAATCCATGCTGTTATTGTTGAATCTGTAATGAATAACGATGGCGAAAGAAAGGTCGCCTTTGAAGCGCCCAGTGTCAAAGGGCAATCTGAAGCCATTTCACAAGTATACGATATTGCGGAGATTCCGTTTGATTCACTGGGCATGATCGAGGCGCATGGCACTGCGACTAAATTAGGTGATCCTATTGAAGTACAAGCGCTTAACCGGGTGGCTAGCAGCCTTTTAGATGAGTCTGCTCTAAAAGACTTTAAATGTGCACTGGGCAGTGTTAAATCAAATATGGGGCATCTTGATGCCGCAGCGGGTATTGCCGGATTGATAAAAGCTACACTGAGTGTGCGTTTTGCCAAAATACCAGCTTCATTGCATTTTGATCAGGCTAACCCGCACCTTGAGCTGGATAGTACGCCGTTTTATATACCTAAGCATACTCAGGTTTGGCCGTCTTCTTTGCCTTACAGGCGCGCTGGAATTAGTTCGTTTGGCATAGGTGGTACTAATGTGCATGTTCTAGTTGAACAAGCGCCTGATACTATCGAGTCCAGCAACGCACAATCCGACACTCAAATGCTTGTCATGCCTATGTCTGCTGGCTCTCCACAAGCGCTTAAGCAACAGATAGCTGGCTATTTGCGCTATTTGGATATAGAGAACGATACTCTCTCGCTAAGTCAATTGTCGAAACAAATGCAAAGTGAATCGACCTTGCCTGGCTCTCGTGCGGCGTTTGCTATCACTGATGCAAAAGACTGGGGCCAACAGTTGCAAGCTTGGAATATACTGGATAATAGCAGGCACATGGACGGCGAGTTTGTTTGGCTGTTTGCTGGTCAAGGCTCACATAAGGTAGCCATGGGGCAGGGGCTGGCTGCAAATTTCCCTGCCTTCAAAGAGCATTACCATGGTTTGCTAAAGGTGGCTGCACAGCAGTTAGATATGCCATTAGCACAGCTACTTGCGAAGGCAGAAGATGACATGCCACTGAACACGCTTTATGCCCAACCTTTGATTTATGCATTGCAAACTGCCTTAGCGATTTGGTTGCGTGAGTTGGGTTGTCGCGTCGATGCCATCATTGGATTCAGTTTAGGCGAGTGGGCAGCTGCGGCTTTAGCTGGGGTGTTTAGTCCAGAACAAGGTATGAAGCTTGTGGTCGAGAGAGCTCGGCTGATGGAAGAGACACCTCAGGGAGCCCTTTTTACTTTGTCGAAAAAACAGGCGGAAAACATAGAGTTGCCAACATACGTCTGGCGTGTTTGTGAACTCAACCCTAGAACCTGGACAATTGCATGTGCTATCTCTGATTTGGAGCAAACCATAGAGTGGCTTAAGCAACAAAAGTTGGCCTTCAAGAGAGTTGATGTGTCACATGCTTTCCATACGCCACTTGTCCAACAAGCAGCCGAGAGACTCAAGTCAATGATGGTAGAAATGCCACTTAAACGGGCAGCCATACCTATCTACTCCACTGTCCTAGGCAGAGTGTTAACTGAGGGGGAAATGTCTGAACCGGACTATTGGGCACAGCAAATGTTGCGGCCAATAGCTTGGCGAGAAGCCTCAATGCAGGCATCTGCTGCTATGCCTCAAGCGAGTTTTGTCCAAGTTGGTCCCAGTGCAGATATGTTACAACATTTACGCAAGTGGACTGATGCCACTGCTCGGCATACGTTTACTACTATTGGCAGTGCAACAGCGCAAAGTGAACACAAGGCTATTTTATCAACTCTTTGCGAGTTCTGGATGCGCGGCTGCGAACTAGACTGGTCTAAGGCATGTGTTGGTGAGCAGACACTAGAGCCAAGTAGCAAGCAACGTTTACCGTCATATGTATTTAAAAAGCAGCATTTTGCCTCGATTTTGCCAGCGGCAAAAAATCGTTCATTGTATGACTCAAGGTTTTATACACAGCGTTGGGAATCCTGCCAGCCTGAGGTAACGGCACAAAAACAGAACCTTAGAGAGCGACAAGTCTATATCTTGGCTCATAAAGAAGACGCATTTGAAAAGCAACTCAATCACTTTTATCAAACGCAAGGAGCAATAGTATCAAGCATCGTCCTTGATTTTGATGAGTTCAAGCCTGAACAAGCTTATGTCCATTTAGGGATGTTGTTAGCACAAAAAGGCTTACAACCTGCACAGGAAATTGACTTTGTACTGACTGGGTTACGTCATTCATTGTCTGATTCAGCTGTTGCGATTTGGTCGTATTGGCTACCTACCTTTCTCGCGAGATGGAGCGCAGATAACAGTGATATCAAGCATATTAGACAACTGAATATCAGCTCAAATATGTTGGCCATTGATGAAAATGGCTTGGTTGAACCACAGAAATCTCAACTTTTGGGACCTGTATTGATATTGCCAGAAGAGTATGACGCATTTCATACATTAGCGCTGGATGTATCTAGCGAATTGCCTGCTGACCCCCTCTGTAATGCGTTACGGCCATGGATTGAGCAACAGTGGAATGGCGCACAATTGTTTCACTATTCAAAAGAGCAGTATTGGCATAAACGGCTTAGCGGTAGATTGCCCACGTTAGATGATGACAATGCCATTCCGAAGCTGAGTCGTCAAAGTCGAGTGATGATAACTGGGGCCAACGGTGGAATGGGGCGCGCTATAGCAGAGCACCTTGCTCGAGTATATCGTTGTCATCTGTTTTTAGTCATGCGTCAAGCTGTGCCCAAGCGAGCAGTATGGCAGAGTGAGATTGACCTTGATGACTCCGCTCGAGAATTGATTGATTGGGCTCGTGAAATGGAGTCTTATGGCGCCAATATTGAGTTTATTCAAGCTGACTTGGGCGATAGTAGTGCACTAGACAAAGCCTTCGAACCTGTATTTACCCTTTGTGAACAAGGCGATGGCTTTGACTATATTTTCCATACAGCTGGTCGCGGCGAAGGTTCACTATTACAGCTTAGAGACGAATCTGAGTCCATCGCTACGCTTGCGCCAAAGGTTACGGGAACGGCGTTTTTGGTAGAACATATACATAGATTGGGAAGTCCAAATGTGTTGCTTTTCTCAAGCCTAGGAAATCTTCTACCAAAAGAAAAAGTCGGCCAAATTGCATATGTATCTGCCAATGCAAGCATTGAGGCATATGCACAATATTTGCGTAATAACCATATTTCAGCGCTTGCGATAGCCTGGGATGATTGGTCGGAAAGCGGCATGGCAACGCGCTCAGCCATGGAGTTGGACAATGCAATCACTCAAAACGCTGAGATGCAAACTGCGAATAATGAAGTGGTCTGGACGAAGCTTGTATCTGCGGCTACCAGTTGGTATCTAGATGAGCACCGCCTAAATGGCGATACGACAGTGATGCCAGCGATGGCTTACATGGCGTTGATCCATGAAGCCTATCGGGACAGCTCTGACGATGCTGAGCAGCATCTAACTGTCTCTGAAATGGTCATTGAATCCCCTATGCTAGTGGAACAATCTGAACAGCGTCAGGTGACTGTGCTGCTTAATCTCGCAGCCGAGGAGGTATGTGTGTATTCCGGACACGGCACATTCTCAAGGGAAACTTGGCAAAAGCATGCGCATGCAAAACTTCAGTTAGATGCGCAACAATTGCCAAAGCGTGTTGAGCTCGCGGCATTGCTTGAGAGCTCAACACGTGTCTTTGAGACGGAGCAAGCTATGTGTCCTAAAGGCGCCCTAATATTTGGTCCTCGTTGGCATAACATAGTGGCCGTGGACAAAATAAGTGAGGGAGAGCTGTGTATAGAGCTCAAGTTAGCGGATGATTTTGCAGGTGAAGCAGAAGCATTAGGATTGCACGTGGCACTCTTAGATACCGCCACGCTAATAGACGCTCCTACTCGGGAGGACACACAGTATGCGCCTCTGTCGATTGGAAAGTTAGAGTATTATACCCCTATGCGGCAGCATGTGCTTAGTCATGTAAGTGTCAAGCCTCTCCCCAATGGCAAACTGCTACAAGTCAACATTTATGCTATTGATGGAACTCCGCTTGTTAGCATACACGACCTTATGTTGGTGGCAGCGGATGCACTGCTGAAAGAGGAACATAAGGTAATTCGACTGGGTCCACCGCAAACACAAGGTAGTCATTTCAACTTTATCGCTCATTCAGAGCCGCGCCGGGCACCGGGCGAAAACGATGTTGAAATTGAGGTTAAAGCTGCAGGGCTGAACTTCAAAGACGTATTGATTGCATTGGGCGTGATACCTTCCCCAGAAGACAAGTCGATGACCTTTGGTCAAGAAGCATCGGGGGTGATAACTCGCTTGGGCTCAGGTGTGACCCACTTTAAAGTCGGTGATAGGGTGATGGCTGCTGGACACAGCTGCTTTGCTGAACACGTGCTGATGCCTGCGTCTGTCGTGGCCAAGATACCGCCCACTATAGGATATACACAAGCTGCAACTATCCCGGTCGCCTTCACAACCGCCTGGATAGCCTTAGTAAAAACAGCAAACCTTAAGCGCGGAGAGCGCATTCTAATTCATTCGGCTGCCAGTGGCGTTGGTATGGCTGCAATGCAGATTGCTCAATATCTCGGTGCAGAAGTATGGGCGACTGCCGGTACTGAGGAGAAACATCAGCTATTGCTGCGAATGGGAGCAAAAGGGGTTGCCACTTCACGTAGTCGTGAATTTGGTCAGTACTTCCGAGCCGAATTGGGGGAACGTCCATTTGATGTTGTGCTCAATGCGCTGGCTGGAGAGTTGTTGGAAGAAAGCCTCGATTTGCTAGCGTGCCAAGGTCGATTTGTTGAGTTAGGGTTGCGGGACATTCTCGACAACAAGCAATTGGGGTTAAAAATGTTTGCTGCGGGAGGCTCATTTCATGCTGTCCAGGCTGGTGCTGAGCATCCAGAGTATGCAGCTTCTTGGAAAGAAGTCGTAGAAAACTTTGAACAAGAACAATTTCATGGGTTGCCTACTAAGGCGTTTCCACTTGATGAGCTAGGGATTGCTTTTGAAGAAATGGCACAAGGCAAACATATAGGTAAGTTTGCTGTTACTCTGCCTCAGACCGAGCAGAATAAAGGCTTTGTAGCCAAGCTTCGCAAAGAGGGTTTATCGGACAAGGAAGGTGTTGAAATTGCAATGGCAATGGCAGCAGCAGTTAAGCAAAGCTCGCTACACTACCTCGCGATATCCAAGTTACCTGCGGGTGTTGTATTGGAAAAACAAAACGAAACTCAACAGATGGTGCTAGGTCGCAAAGAAGCGTCTATTAGCGAAGCCGTTGGAGAATCGGAAAACTGGCAAAGCAAGACTGCTGACGAGCTTTTGCCGTTAATGCAAGCGATGTTAAGTGACTTCCTCGACCTCAAAAATGTGGATCCTGACACTAGCTTTTTTGAACTTGGCGCAACTTCTTTAGATTTAATTCAATTTGCCAAACTGTTAGAGCAAAGAATGGGCAGAGAAATTGCCGTAGCCATGTTGTTCAAAGCGACGTCTCTACGTGCCTTAAGCCAAGCGCTTGTTCCGCCACAAGGAGCGACGACTGTTACGCAGGATGTCGATCTCTCGAGCAAGCGAAAAGGCTTGAAAGCAAGGCAAAAATTGCGCAAATCCTCGCATAAGAGAAGTTTGACTGATGGCTAGTTGTATATTTAAAAAATTTGCTCTTGGGGTGAACATCATAGCTTTGTTTATCACAGCGGCATTGGCTGCTGATTCGCAGAGCAAGATTGCGCTAGGCCCGCAAGAGCAACTAGAACAGCTAGCTACACAGTTGACCACGCAATGGGACAGTGCACATATTCCCACTGCAGGATTAGCGGTAGTGTTCAAAAATGCCACGCTCAGCACCCGCTTGGGGGAAAAAGAACAAGGCAATTTTGAATTGGCGTCTGCTTCAAAGGCGTTTACTGGGATGTTGATAGCGGTGCTGGAAGAACAAGGAATACTTGATACTAGAGATAGTATCACCCAGTGGCTGCCAGAGCTTGCTAGCAATGTGACGCCAGGCTTCCATCAAGTAACGCTGAAGCACCTGTTAACGCATACTAGCGGATTGGGTAGTAACAGCTTAGATTGGTTGACACCTATGCAAAATGCGGAGGCGCTGGAGAGTTTAGCGGAATTACTCGCTGACAAGGAACTGTCGTATATACCTGGCAGTGAAGGTGAATATGCGACCTTGAACTACAGCCTACTTGGTTTAATTGCGCAACGGGCCACCGGAAAGGCCTTCCATCAGCTTTTGCAAGAAAAGGTTTTTAAACCGTTAGGGATGAGAAATAGTTTTGTAGAACACTTTGATAACCACAATCAGGCGCAAACTATTCCTGGGTATAAGATTAGCTTTTTACAATCGCGGTCTTATGATGCACCGCGATACCAGCAAAACACTCCCGCTGGATATGTGCTCACTACCCCAGAGGATATGGTGAGATGGCTAAGCTTTTTGATCTCTCCTTCATCTATTGAAGTGTCCCAAGAGGGGCTCTTATTGCAACAAGCGTATCGCAGGATCATTGACACAGTAAGCCGTGAGGTTCAGGCAGATTATGTATACGGCTGGGAAGTACTGCGTGAAGATGGTTATACCTTGATGCATCCAGGGCAAAATCCTAATGCTAGCGCCTTTGTTATTTTCTCCCCATCTTTAGAGACGGGTGTGGGAATGATGGGCAATAGCAACAACAATGCATTATTTTACGCTGCGATAGATGTGTTTGAACACTTACGAGATCAGCCTGAGCAATCGTTCACCTTGGCGCTTGAACATGATCCGCTAGATCTCTGGCTTTCACTAATATCCATTGTGTTAGGGGGGGCAAGTTTGGGGTTGGTGTGGGTGACTTTGTATAGGCGGCAATCATCAATGGGTGAGGTTGAGTCTCTGCGGCAGCAAATCTTTCAGCAAAGCTGGGCGGCATCTGAATTGCCTGGCAATTGGTTACAATGGCTCAAGCAAGCATTTGTTTGCAATCTCATACTTATTATTATGCTGTGGGCCGCTCCACCGCTGTTTACTGGACTCAGCTGGCAAACTTTGTGGGTATGGGCGGGCTGGACCTTGCCACTTTCTGGGGCAATTCTAGTGCTATTTATGAATTTAGCACTGGCGTGTTTTAGCTATATTGCGCACTCGAATCACAAATACAGCGGGCAGCTTCAAGCAAAAGCGATCATTGGTAAGGTTATCGTTTTGACGGTATTGGCTGGTTTGCTAAACACCGCATTAGTACTATCCATTACGCATGCAATAGATCTTGAGGCAGACAGCATATTCTACAGCGCCTTGTTTATGCTCAGCTGTATTTACCTGTATTTGTCTACTCGACGAGCTGCAGAACTGCAGACGATGCGTTTTGGCTATGCCTATGTCACGCACTGGCGGTTGAAACTGATAAAAAGGGTATTGGGTTCGGATTATCAGCGTGTTGACGCGATAAGACCTGGAAAGATCCAGTCCATACTGGGTGAAAACACCCAAGAACTCTCCAATAGTATCTTGGTGGTGGTCCCTGTTATGGCCAATGTGCTCACGGTTATCTTTTTGTTGGGATATATGCTGTTTGCAAAGTCCACAATGGTTTCGATCGCGTTGATAGGCAGCATTATTCCAATCGTATTTATCTACTATAGCATCTCGGAAAAAGCTAATCGCTTGGTACCCAAAGCGTTGCAAGCTAGAAGCGAATTCATGGATACGGTGGAGGATTTGCATAAAGGGTACAAAAGCTTGCAGCGTCGCCGTGTGAAACAGATGTTCTTTGAGCACGTTTCAAAAGTTGCTGAGCGCTTTAAATCCTTACGCCAGGATTATGAAAAACGCTATATCAATGCATTTATTACCGGGGATATGCTGCTAATGTTGTTATTAGTGGCAGTTGTATTGTTGTTTCCTGTGCTCTTGTCTGACTTTGAAAAGGGCCTGTCGGCAGAATACCTTATTATTTTGTTATACCTAGTTGGCCCCCTTAACATGATTATGGATGCGATGCCTGAGATCATGAAATTGAGAGGGTTGTTAGGCAATGTGGTGGATTTCACCCAAGGTATTGCTCCTCAACAACATGCTACAAGCACTAAACCTTTGCAACCCATTCACGAACTCAAGTTAGAAAACATCAGCTTTAACTACAAAGGGGAAGGGCAAACTGATTCAGTACAATTTGGCATAGGCCCAATTAACCTGCTTTGCAAACCTGGAAAAAGCTACTTTTTTACCGGAGGTAATGGCTCGGGTAAGAGTACCCTTGCGATGATTATGTCTGGGCTAATGAGTGCAGACGATGGACGTGTGATGCTTAATTCACAATCGGTAAGTGCTAAACAGTTGGTTGAATATGTTGGCTCAATATTCAGTGAAAACTGGATATTTAAACGGATTTATGACCGTCAACTTATGCAGTCAATCGACAAGATCCAAGAAAACTTAATAAGACTAAAGATGGCGCACAAGGTGCAGCTAGACGAACAGGGCGTTTTTGACACCATTCAACTCTCTACTGGACAGCGCAAACGCATAGCTTTAGCCATGCTACTAGCTGACACCAGCCCAATTGTCGTTTTGGATGAATGGGCTGCTGATCAAGATCCAGTGGCTAAAAAACGTTTTTACAACGAGTGGATCCCTGAATTGAAAGCGCAGGGAAAAATCGTTTTGGTTGTCACACACGACGATGAGTATTTTTGCCAGGCAGATACCTTGGTGAAAATGAATGAGGGTCAAATTACCGAATTGAAGGAACGAGAAAATGAACTGTATTGTCACTAAAAAGCAGTCTGCTCCAATTACAACTATAGCGGGCCAACACGCTACGGCAGTTCATGAGCTATTTGAGCAAAGAGCAGTCCAGTACTCGCAACGAGTAGCAGTTAGCAATCTAGATGACTCGATCAGCTATCATGAATTAAATACACAAAGCAATTTACTTGCCCATTACCTTATACAACAAGGCATTAATCCAGGAGATCGAGTTGCAATCTGCATGTCTAGAAGTATTGCAATGATCAAAGCGGTGATAGCAATACTAAAAGCGGGTGCAACCTATGTGCCGCTAGACCCTGATTACCCCCCAAAAAGACTTTCTTACATTGCTTTAGATTCAGCACCCAAATTGGTGCTTGTTGACAAAGAGACTAAAGGGGTACTGCCAGACTTAAAGTGTGCTGTTTTGCAGCTCGACTCCGGTGAGGTTTACAGAACATTGGACATGCAAAAAACGCTATCTACAAGTGTCCAAAACCCTAGTTTGGCAGTGAGCGAATCACAAGCTGCCTATTTAATCTATACCTCAGGTTCAACGGGAAACCCAAAAGGGGTGGTGATGCCTCATAAGGCACTCATCAATCTTTTGCAGTGGCAATCAAAAGTGTTACCTCTTAAGGGAACTAGAAAAGTATTGCAGTTTACACCGTTCAGTTTTGATGTTTCGTTTCAGGAAATATTCTCAACCTTTGTTAGCGGTGGCGAACTAGTGCTAATCGCAGATGATGTTCGGCGTGATCCTGTCGCCCTGTTAAATTATCTGCAGGAGCATGATATTGAGCGGCTTTTCTTGCCTTATGTCATGCTTAATTCAATGGCAACGGTTGCAAGATTGAAGGCGGATTTATGCTTACCACAGCTCCTTGATGTGGTAACTGCCGGCGAAGCCTTAATTGTCAGCCATGCTATTCGCAATTTTTTCACGACAGTTTGCTGCGCTGACTTACACAACCACTACGGGCCTTCAGAAACCCATGTTGTCACTGCATATACCATGGAGGGTGATCCGCAAGATTGGCCTGTTATGCCGCCAATTGGTAGACCAATTGACAATACTGAGATTTACTTACTTGATGAACATGGAAACGAGGTAGAGTCAGACCAGAGCGGTGAGGTTTGTGTTGCCGGTGACTCTTTAGCAATCGGGTACTACCAGCGCCCTGATGAAACAAAGAATAAGTTTGTTGAGCATATAACACTGCAAGGAGAAAGCCGCTTACTTTACAAAACAGGCGATATAGGACAGTGGGATACTGCTAAACAGCTCCAATGCTTAGGACGCAATGACCACCAGGTCAAAATTCGTGGATTCAGAGTTGAGTTGGGGGAAATTGAAGAAGTATTGTTACGCGCTGATTGCGTAACAAGTGCGGTAGTCGTTGCCCAACGCGATCATGCATCACTGCCCCGTTTGGTCGCATTCGTCAAAGCCTCAGATACTGAGAGCCTCTCTGATGCGGAAATGAATAGCAAGCTTCGACAACACATCCTCAATTTTTTGCCTGATTATATGGTCCCTGTTGCTATCATACCGCTTGAGCGTCTGCCGATGACGGCAAGTGGCAAGATTGATCGTAAAGCTTTGGCTGATAGAGAATGGCAACCACAGACGAATACACATTCACTGCCACTCAGTACTGAGACCGAGAGAGATGTGGCAAAAATATGGTCGCAGGTATTGGGTGTGCAAGTCAGTTGCCGTGACCAGCATTTTATCCAGTTGGGCGGGCACTCGCTTAACGCAACGCAGGTGACCGGTTTACTCAGGGCTAAAGGATATCAGGTATCTGTGCACGATCTTGTCACTCGTCCCAAGTTAGATACATTCTCAGCTTGGCTGGATAGCCAAGAATCGCCATCTACAGTTCATTCACCACAGATATTCGAGCCCCAAAATGGGCTCGATTCCAGCGAAGTGAGCAATTTTATTCAAGGGCTTGGAACTCAGGCTCAGGATGTGAAAGCCGTTCGACCTTTAAATGCTTTACAGCAGGGGATCTTGTATCAACACTTACTTGAGGATAGTGGTGATACTTATGTACTTTGGCAGCTACTCAAGTTCGATAGTAAAACGTTATTGGAGCATTACATAAATGCAATGCAGGATGCTGTTGATCGGCATGATGCTCTGCGTACCAGTGTGTTTCACGAAGGCCTACCGCAACCTCTGCAAGTCGTGTGGCATCGCGCAAAAGTCATGCCCGAGTGGGTGGAATTCGACGCCAACGCAACAGACGTTGCGCAAGCACTCTACGACTTTTGTGAGCCAAGTAATACCCGTTTCGATTTGACCCAAGCCCCTTTGCAACGCCTCGTGTGTGCAAAAGACGGAAAAAACTGGTTGCTGTTACATGTTTTCCATCATATTGCTTTGGATCATTTGAGTCTCGAATCTATTGAAAGGGAAATTGAGCTGCAACTGTTGGACGCATCTAGTACGTTGCCAAAACCTATATCATTCACCCAATACGCCTCGTTAGTAGAGGAAGAGGATGCAGCAAAAGAGTACTTTCAAAACAAGATGGCTGACTATGAATGTCAACAATATCCCTTTGGTATTGCTGGTCATTTAAATATAAAAGATAAGGTGGTTGACCTGTATGAGTCGTTGCCGTCAGCTCTATCAGAAACTCTCTATCAACAAGCACAGACACTGGGAATAAGTTGTGCAGCCATTTTCCATTTGGCTTGGGCAAAGGTGCTGGCTGGATTTAGTTGTCAGACTGACACTGTCTTTGCCACCGTTCTATCCGGCCGAATGGGGGCAGCGCCAGGGCTGGACAGTGCTATCGGGTTATTTATTAATACCTTACCTTTAAGGGTAAACTTTAGCGGGCTTACTGTGCAGCAGAGCCTGCAAGAGACACATACTTCCCTGATTGAATTAATGCAGTTTGAAAGGTCGTCATTGGCCCAGGCACAACAATCGTTGGACGGGACACCGCAACTCTCCTCGCTTTTTAATTATCGGCATAGTCAATCTGATTATGTATTAATGGGAGACCCACTGGCAACGCCGCATAAGTCGAACGTGGAAGGCCTGTATTATTCAGGTATTGTGGAACGGACCAATTACCCCATTGTCATTTCTGTAGATGATCGTGGGACATCTCATGTGGTTAATGTGCAGTGCACAAGCGCATTAGATGAGCGGAGGATCTATGCTTATTTTCACAATGCGTTGAGTGTCATTAGCCAGACCCTTGAGGACAACCCTCATATTCCCCTTGCAACCTTGGATATTCTGTATCGAGAAGAACGCACTCAGCTTGAGCAATGGAATAAGACTAAGAGAGCTTTTTCAGACCAGGTGTGTTTGCACCAATTGATTGAGCAGCAAGCAGCAAAAACGCCGAATAGCCCAGCGTTGTTGTATAAAAATGAGTCGGTGAGTTTTGCACAATTAAACCAACGTGCGAACCAGTTTGCACATTACCTACACACACATATGGCAGTTGGCCCCGACGTTGTTGTTGGAATATGCATGTCGCGAAGTGTCAATATGGTGATTGCGCTACTGTCGGTGCTTAAAGCGGGCGGGGCGTACATGCCTCTGGACCCCAGTTATCCAGCAAGTCGTTTGAACTATATGGTGAACAATTCTAAACCTCAGGTTTTATTGACTCATCAAAATATCACGAAAGAGGCAAGGGTGATGCTGTCTCAGGCCCGGGCTAATGGTGTCAGTATCATTGATTTAGATCGTGAAGAGACATGCTGGCAGTCACAGTCAGTGGGCAACCTCTCTCAGGCAGATACTGGGTGTTCAGCGCGAAGCCTAGCTTATGTTATTTATACATCCGGTTCGACTGGTAATCCCAAGGGCGTTATGAATGAACACCTAGGGGTGGTTAATCGCCTGCAATGGATGCAGCGGACCTATGACGTCAGCGATAACGATTGTATTTTGCAGAAGACACCATTTAGTTTTGATGTGTCGGTTTGGGAGTTTTTCCTTCCTTTAATGACGGGAGCACGTTTGCTACTCGCTGAGCCTGAAGGGCATAAAGACCCCAATTACATGATGTCGCTTATTCGTGAGCATGATGTCACCATTTCGCACTTTGTTCCTTCAATGCTATCTCTGTTTCTTGAACATGTATCTGCACCGTTACCTTTGAAGAAAGTATTTAGTAGTGGTGAAGCTTTGCCGGTTAATACACTGGATAAATTTAAATCTGCGTTACCTGGTGTAGCATTGCACAATCTATATGGTCCAACCGAAGCGGCTATTGATGTCTCACATTGGGATTGTTTGCTAGAAACTTCTTTAGATACTGTGCCTATCGGCTTACCCGTTGACAATACCCAGCTGTATATTTTGGATGCCAGTATGAATGCTTGTCCCATCGGTGTGACTGGGGAGCTCTTTATTGGTGGAGTGCAGGTTGCGAGGGGATATCACAATCAACCTGAACTGACGAAAGAACGGTTTCTACCAGACATTTTCCACCCATCTAGCGGAAGTAAACTATACAAAACGGGTGACTTAGCGCGTTTTCGCCATGACGGTAACATAGAATATGTAGGGCGGAATGATTTCCAGGTCAAAATTCGTGGTTTCAGGATTGAGCTAGAAGAGATTGAAAACACTCTGCGCGGTTGCCCAGGGGTCAAAGATTGTGTAGTGCTAGCGCAGCCCATTGCAGAAGATAACCTTCGACTTGTGGCTTTCCTAATTGCCCAAGGTGATGAGCCTGCAATCGACGACGTTGGCGTGCAAGACTATATGCGTGAGCAGGTGTCTGAATTTATGATACCTAGTGCTTATCAATGGCTAGATGCGTTTCCGCTGAATCCAAATGGCAAGCTTGACCGCAAGCAACTCATGCAATTGGCTGAGGATACACATATTGAACTGGTCGAGGGAGATAGCGTTGATGGCCCAGTAGAAATGGCGTTAGAGCAGATTTGGCAGTCGTTGCTCAATTGTGGTCAGCTTGGGCGCTCGACACATTTTTACGCTGTCGGGGGACAATCTCTGTTGGCAGTCAAATTGTTAAATATGATTAATCAGCAATTTGGATTGAGCCTTAGTCTAAGCCAACTCATCAATAATATGACTATTGCAGAGCAAGCTTCTCTTATTCTCGCTCAAGATAGTGCGCAGACAATAGCGACACAAGCCAATGACACATCTGAACCTAGTGCAGAAGTGCTAGCCTTACCAACACAAAAGGCAATCTACAAATCAGTTAAGCTGGCTCCGAACAATCTTGAAAACAACAGCTACTTAGTATTGGCATTTGATTCGTCAAACCCACCAGAGCACAAATCGCTGAAAAAGGCTTTGCAAAAGGTGTTTTCCCAATACCTGAGTTTGCATGCGCGGTACTCGTTGCGTGATGACAAAGTTATTTTAACACCTGCAGAACGTTTTAACTTCCGTTTGGAAAAACGTCAATCGTTGGGAACGCTTAAGGCCGATCTAGTTGATTTCGTGCGTCCCTTTACCTTGGAAGATGGCTGCAATGTAAGAGCTAGGTTGATCTATGGCGATGATATTCACTTATTGCTTGATTTTTCTCATGCTAGTGTTGACGGCATGGCAATTAGTTTAATTTTGCAACAGTTGTCTGATGTTGAGCTGTTGTCAGGTGAACCTCTTTGCCGACTTTCCGATTATAGTCGTCTTTACTACAGCGATAACATGGCGACTATTCGCCAACAACATCACGATTATTGGGTTTCACGCCTGATTGATCAAAAACGCAATAAAGTTGTGCGTAAGGGAACACAAGCAATAACACTATCTGTTATGGTTAACCGGGCTGAAACTGCTCAACTAGCTCAAATAGCATCCTCGTGTTTAGTCAGCGTGTCAGAAATTTGTATGACAATATTCCTAGTACTGAAGGCGCGAATTGAGGGGCAACATGAGCAACTTTCTTCTGTCGCTTTCCACGGACGCGATACATTGATGCAACAAGGGGTAGTCGCGCCTATTATGTCTGTTTTGCCCATTCTGGTAGATGTTCCCTATAAACTGGTTAAGCGGGTTCTTAACGATGTATGTGATGTAATGCGAGATGCTTTTAAGCACTACTTATACGACCCTCAGAACATAGCAGAAACCAATGCCGACATTTCAAATACGCTCCTTTTCCCTAATTCTTTTTATGGGTTTTATGAGTATCCGTCTTACCAAGCCGATATTGCGGGCAGTCATTGTGTGCAAATTGAGGCCCCCGATGTCATTGAACAAAGTCAGTTGTGGAACAACACCTGTGAGGTTGTTTATCGCGGTGATGAGTTAATGGTGTCCTTACACTTTACTGGCATTGATGACTGTCTTGATGCCGCAGCTGTTGAGCGTATGTATCGCGAAATACTAAAAGAAACATTTGATCTCGTTTGATCACATACCTATCGCGTTTTTGCATTAGCAATACGGGATGTTAATTAAAAATAATTCGCCTTTGGACAGTACTCCTGAGCAAAGGCCGCTTGACGTTGGATTTTACCGAGCATGAATAATATAAGAGAAGAATTAGATATTGCTATTGTCGGCTTGTCAGGGCGTTTTCCTGGCGCGAATAATTGCAATGAATTTTGGCACAATCTGCTTACAGGAGAAGACCAAGTATCTCGCTTTTCAGTTGAGGAGTTAATCGCAAATGGACACAGTGCAAGTAAGGTTAATGAGGATGGCTTTGTACCGGTAAATGGCGTCTTAGAAGATGCGGATAAGTTTGACTCCTCCTTTTTTGGCTACGGATACAATGAAGCTGAAGTGATGGACCCTCAAACGCGATTGATGCTGCAATGTGTATGGCATGCGCTGGAGAATGCAGGGGTAAACCCTAACAAAGGCAATCGGAATATTGGTTTATTCTTAGGTGCTAGAAGTACGGTGCAATGGACGATGCAAGCAATGATGTCTGAACACATGGAAAATGTCGGCGGGTTTCTCGCGTCACAGCTTTCAAATAAAGATGCTATGAGCACGTTGATTTCTTGGAAGTTGGGGTTGCAAGGACCGAGCTATACCCTGCAAACAGCTTGTTCAACCAGTTTAGTCAGTGTACATCAAGCGGCGCAGAGTCTTCTTAACGGCGAATGTGACTATGCTGTCGCTGGAGGGGTAAGCTTATTGCTACCGCAGCAAAATGGACATATTTATCAAGAGGGGATGTTGTTTTCAAAAGACGGCAAAACTCGTACCTTTGATGAAAATGCCACCGGCAGCGTGTTTGGAAGTGGGCTTGGTGCTGTGGTTCTGAGGCGTGCCGAAGATGCTCTAGCAGACCGAGATCCTATTTGGGCAATTTTAAAAAGCTCTGCAATTAACAACGACGGGAATCGCAAGGTAGGCTACACGGCACCGAGTGTGGATGGGCAAGCGGAAGTGATTAACGCAGCGCTGGAACTCGCTGAAATGACGCCGGCAGACCTTGACTATATTGAATGTCATGGCACAGCGACAGCGCTTGGTGACAGCATTGAGCTGATGGCCTTATCTGATGTATTTCGTGGGCAGCATGAACCTGTTCAGCCGGGGAAATGCGCGTTGGGTGCAGTCAAATCGACCATAGGCCATTTAGATTCCGCGGCGGGAATTGCAGGGTTTATCAAAGCTGTTTTGGCGGTGAACAAAGGAATCATTCCTCCTACGGCTCATTTTGAATTGCCCAATGGTCAACTTGGATTTGAAGCATCGCCCTTTTATGTCAATACCCAAGCTCAGGTCTGGGAGACTGAGCAAGATCGACCTAGGGTTGCGGGTGTCAGCAGTTTTGGGATTGGTGGGACAAATGCGCATACGGTTATCCAACAGTATGTGCCACAAGCTCCAAATACTCCCCCTAAATACGAAGACCGCATATTCATATTTTCTGCAAAAACACGCTCGTCTTTATTGAACAATATTGCTGAATTTTCAAGGTGGTTGTTGAGCGCTGATGATATTCCAGTTGCCGCAGTTCAATCTGCTCTTGCCAAACGTCATGTCTTCGCTGAACGTCTGGTTTTCATTGCCAATTCATTGACCCGTTTAGATTTAATCCTACGGCAATTTTTACAGTTGCCTAACGATCAGCAAACATCTACTACTTGCACAGAATGGCTTGATTCTGGGCAATTGCAAAGTGAACAGCGCAACCAGATTAGACTTTGGCTCGATGGTGAATCAGATACATTTACCACGTTGCAAGAGCAAATCGATGGATGCGTGCCTTGGCATAATTTGCCTGGATATTGCTTTGAGCCAAAAGTTCATGGACTTCACCACATCGATGACGAACGCTGGCAACGCATCGCTGCGACGCTTCGAGGTAACGCTGGCGTTGAGCAGCTAGACAAAAATGCCGCAGGCTTTTTGATTCCATATTGGCGTCCATTAGTGTTGCCAATGACAGATGAGACGAGTACAGGGCAGCTAGTGGCGTTTGTTGACGATGAGCTGTCGTTTAACTTAGATGATATGCGCTCAGGCCAGCAAACGATTGCATGGCATGAAGCAAATTTAAATGACATTGACTCTATTCAAAGTGCCCTTCGCTCTGTGGTGCTAAATAGGCAGCAAGGGCAGGATTTAGTGTTGAATTTTATCTTGCCTGCGAGGAAGCTGTCATTGCAGCAAGAAGCGTATACGTGGGCTGCAGAGTTTGGTCGTTGTCTAAGCCATCTAGATATATCTACTGATGCACAGACCCACATATATTTTACCTTGGTAAGCGATACCAGAGATCAATGTCCTGAGACAGCTGAGAGAGAAGCGCTGACAAGTGCTTTGTTCAAAGCCATAGCATTGGTATTGCCCCAAGAAGTGGCTGGCATTCGCGCTAGCTTCATTAAAACTGAGCTTGTGCAGCCCGCTTTGCTGGCGACAGCCCTACGAAAGTTGATGATGCATCCTCAAGTTGGACCTTTGAAGTTAGCCGCTGATGGACTATTCGTTGAAGACTTTCGTCATCCAGATAGCCAAGAGCGTTGCTCAATGGAGCATTCTGAACTGAATGGTAAGTTGTTTGTCATCAGTGGAGCCACTGGCCAGATGGCAAAAGCCATGGCGCGACACATTGCTGAGCAATATCAAGGAAAGCTGGCCCTCCTGACCCGGCAAGATTGCAATTTACCGGAGTTTGATAGATGGAAGCAAACGCTCGAAGAGGCGGGCGCAAAACAGGTTGTTTGGTTTGAAGAATCGTTGAGCGATCATCAAAAGGCAATGACTACATTCAAGAAAATTGAAGCTGAAATGGGGGAAATTACCCATTTAATACATACAGCAGGCGTAACGGATGGCGATTCGTTTGCTGCAATTAGTGAGGTAGAGCCTGCGCATTATTATCAACAACTGTCAGCAAAAGCCTTGTCTACAAATGTGTTGCGGCAAGTGTTCGCTGAAATAGCGGTAAAGTATTGCTATCTAACCTCGTCGATGTCTTGCTTCTTCGGTGGTTTGGCGCATGTCACCTATGCAACCGCAAATCTATTTTTAGATGAATGGGTTAGCTTGAATCGACTTGCATCCAATACGCAGTGGATAGGCGTGAACTGGGAAACGATTCATTTCTCTGAGCAATTGGGTGATAAACAAACCTGGGGGGCAAACGAAATTGCCATAAATGGCAAAGATTTTAATGCGTTTTTTGACGCCAGTATGCGGCAGCTCGTTACATCTGACCGCAAGATTATTTCAGGTGGGGACTTCGAAGAGCGGCTTTATCGTTGGGCTGGTCATCGCCGTCATTCAAGTACTGACAATCCCCAGAATCATGCGGCATCAACAAAGCTTCATACTAAGTTAGACCGGACGAACCTCTCGACATCATATGTTTCGCCAGAAAACTCTATACAGCGTGATCTAGTTGATATCTGGGGGGGGATCTTGTCAATCTCGCAAATTGGAACGGAAGATATTTTCATTGAAATCGGTGGAGATAGCCTTAAAACTGTGGTGATGGCTGAGCAAGTCTATAAAAAGCTGGGTAAACGCTTTTCTGTCCCTGAGTTTTTCAAGAACCCAACGATCAAACATATTGAAACACAGCTAATGGAGCAGGAGGCGCCTTCCTCTAGTGGCGAGGTAAATTTACGACAGCTGACACCGCCAGAAGCAGTGCCTTTGAGCACGGATCAGGAAATGATTTACATGCATCAGGCGATTTTCAAAGATTCAAGCTACAACATGCCGACAGCATTTGATTGTGCTGATACTTTCTCTGTGCAAGATATTTGTGACGCACTGAGGCGGTTGGTGCGCCGTCATTACATATTGCATGCGATGTTGGTTAGAGATGGCAAACAAGTGAAATTACGGCCAGATCCAAAGCGCGATTTGGATATTAAAATTAGTCGAGCTTCGGGGAGTGAAACCGAGGACCTTCTATTTTTAACAGAGTTTGCTAGAACCCCATTCGAATTGACGAAAGAATTGCCAGTTAAAGCGTTAATTCTGCAAAGCCAAGAGAAAGGACATCCACACAAAGTTTTACTTCTTATACATCACATTGTCTGTGACGCAGTCACGCTAGGTATTTTGGGGAGTGAGTTTGAAGTATTGCTCAATGGGGGCACATTGGCACCTGTCGCATTGTGTTATGGGGGGCTTAGAGATCACCAAATTAGTCAGCAGGAAGATCATAGTCGAGCAGCGTCATATTGGGTTGGTAATTTGCTTCCCATTCCAGAGTCTCTAACGCTTCCTACACTTTGTAAATTCAGCGAACTAGGAGATAACCAGAATATTGGTAAAACGATAAGCAGGGCACTCGACCCCGCACTGTGCGAGGAGGTAAGGCAATATTGTCGAGAGCAAGGGCTTTTACCCTTTACCTTCTTTAAAGGCTTGAGTGAACTGCTAGTTGCCGGCGCTGCAGGAAGTGAGAGCTTTCTATTGGGAGTACCAGTAACTGGTCGTATGCAGCCAGAACTGAACTCAGTCGTTGGCTATCTGGTGAATATGTTGGTCTTTAAGGTGGAGGTTGATCAGGAATTGACCTTGTCAGAACACTTATATGAGCAGCATCTTATTTGGAATGAAAGCCTACCTTATCAAGGATTTCCCATTGGTGAATTGATAAATAAGCTGGGCGATAAAGTTGATGCTCAGAGTCGTAAAGGTAAGCACAGATTATTTG
>Ga0105227_100066_pt1 | contig 46285 bp, 44 predicted proteins | sample Virmet3734_803_FD_89585 | JGI IMG/M metagenome (GOLD analysis project Ga0105227, IMG submission 89585) | Marine viral communities from the Southern Atlantic ocean transect to study dissolved organic matter and carbon cycling - metaG 3734_803 | ecosystem: Environmental > Aquatic > Marine > Oceanic...
GTCAGACCCTGAGAGGCCGGGCTGGCAAAGAAGGCGATGGTTTCAGCCACGTCTACCGGCTGGCCGCCCTGGTTCATGGCGTTCATGCGACGGCCCGCTTCACGGATGGTGAAGGGGATAGCGGCGGTCATCTGGGTTTCGATGAAGCCCGGGGCCACGGCATTGATGGTGATGCCTTTCTCGGCGTACTCGTCCTTGTAGGCATCGATCATGCCGATCACGGCTGCCTTGGAAGCGCCGTAGTTGGTCTGGCCCAGGTTACCGGCGATACCGGCGATGGAGCTGATGGAGATGATGCGTCCACCTTCACCCATGCCGCCGTCAGCCAGCAGTTTTTCGTTGATGCGCAGCTGGCTGGCGATGTTGATGTTCAGCACCATGTCCCAGAATTTCTCTGGCATGTTGCCCAGCATCTTGTCACGGGTGACGCCGGCATTGTGCACGACCACATCGTAGCCGCCGATGGCCTTCGCCTTGGCAGCGATGGTGGCGGGGGCGTCGTCAGCGGTGATGTCCAGTTCCAGGGTATCGCCACCGATCTGCTCGGCCACCTGGTTCAGGTCATCAGCCATGGGCGGGATATCCAGCACGGTCACGGTGGCGCCGTCGCGGGCCAGAACTTCGGCAATGGCCGCACCGATACCGCGGGAACCGCCGGTGACCAGAGCTTTCTTGCCCGCCAGCGGCTTGTCCCAATCAAACTTGGTCGCCTTGAAGCCGGCTTCGGAAACACGAACCACCTGGCCGGACACGTAGGCGGATTTCGGCGACAGGAAGAAGTGCAGGGGAGACGCCAATTGTGCTTCAGCACCTTCGTCTACATACACCAGCTGGGCGGTGGCGCCTTTCTTGATTTCCTTGCCCACAGAGCGGGTGAAACCTTCCAGGGCGCGCTGGGCCACACGGGTGGCGCCGGTCTGTTTTTCCGGGGTGCGGCCGATGACCACAACGCGGGCACATTTTTCCAGCTTGCGAATTACCGGGTGGAAGAATTCCCACAGGGCTTTCAGCTCATCCGGGTTCTGGATACCGGTGGCATCGAATACCAGGCCCTTGAACTTGGCATCGTCTTCGCGGTTGGCGGTGTAGTTGTCCGCGCTCACGCCCAGCTTGCCGGCTTTCTTCTGCAGCTCGGTGGCGTTGCCGGTGTTGGCCAGCACGGCGACCTGTGCTTCCGGCGCCCCTTTCAATGTCGCGAGGACGGTATCGATACCGGTGGAACCGTTGGCGGCACCCACCAGTACGCGGCCCTTGATGAAAGAAGCCTGGCCCGGCTGCCAGCGATCGAGAATCACCGGGATGGGGAGATTGATTGCGCCAAACAGCGCCTTGCCCATAGAGGAATTGGCAATCGCCTGATAGGTATCGCTCATGATCCTGTCCTTTGCCATCAGAAGATGAATGTGTCTGGCTACATTAGTGCAACCAGAGCGAGTTTAAAGATGTGCCAGGGAAAGAACGGCCAAAATCAGACTTCTTTCGTAGGGCATGGGAATCAGCCCTGTCGCACACTGGCGCGTATTGAATCACTGCAATGTGGCAGGTGTATTGACCGGCGCCGGGAGTCAAACAGGCGTTTGAGCCAATGAGGCCGGGCCGGTTGCGGGTAGACTGCGCCCATTCGAGTGAATACTGTAGCGTTTTCACGCTGTCGTTGCTCACCGCCATCTTTAGAGGACATGACTATGCTGGCAGGTAAAGCCGTACGTAAGGTTGCCATTATCGGCGGTAACCGTATCCCGTTTGCCCGTTCCAACTCTGCGTATATTGATACCAGCAACCAGGAAATGCTGACTGCTGCTATCGACGGTCTGGTGGATCGTTTCAAGTTGCACGGCGAGAAGATCGACGAAGTGGCTGCCGGTGCAGTAATGAAGCACGCCCGCGATTTCAACCTGGTGCGCGAATCCGTACTGGGCTCCAAGCTGGCCCCGGAAACCCCGGCCTATGACCTGCAGCAAGCCTGCGGCACCGGTCTGGAAGCCGCCATCCTGGTGGCCAACAAGATTGCGCTGGGTCAGATCGATTGCGCCATCGCCGGTGGTGTGGACACCACCTCTGATGCGCCCCTGGGCGTCAACGAAGAAGCCCGCAAGGTATTCATGGCCCTGAACCGTGCCAAGACCAACGGCGAACGCGCCAAGCTGGGCCTGAAGCTGCTCAATCCGAAATCCCTGGTGCCCGACATCCCCAAGAACGGCGAGCCCCGTACCGGCCTGTCCATGGGTGAGCACCAGGCGATCACCGCCAAAGAGTGGGGCATTGCCCGGGAAGACCAGGACGAGCTGGCGTGGAAATCCCATCAGAACCTGGCCAAGTCCTATGAAGATGGCTGGCAGGATGACCTGATCAGCCCGTTCAAGGGCCTGGAGCGCGACAACAACATGCGCGGTGACTCCACCCTGGAAAAACTGGCTACCCTGAAGCCTTGCTTCGGTGGCCCGGACGGCACCATGACCCCGGCCAACTCCACCCCGCTGACCGACGGTGCGTCCACAGTACTGCTGGCCACCGAAGAGTGGGCCAAAGAGCGTGGCCTGCCGGTACTGGCCTACCTGACCATCGGTGAAGCCGCTGCCGTGGACTTCATCGGCAAGAAAGAAGGCCTGCTGATGGCACCGGCCTACGCTGTGCCGAGCATGCTGGACAAGCTGGACCTGACCCTGCAGGACTTCGATTTCTACGAAATCCACGAAGCCTTCGCGTCCCAGGTACTGTCTACCCTGAAAGCCTGGGAAGACGAGACCTTCTGCAAAGAGCGTCTGGGTCGCAAGAAGGCGCTGGGCAGCATCGACCGCAGCAAACTGAACGTGAAAGGCTCCTCCCTGGCAGCCGGTCACCCGTTCGCTGCCACCGGTGGCCGTATCATCGCCAACGCGGCCAAGCTGCTGAACGAAAAAGGCTCCGGCCGCGCACTGATCTCCGTGTGTGCTGCTGGCGGTCAGGGCGTGGTAGCGATTCTCGAGAAATAATCGCTGGCATGACGCAAAAAACCGGCCTTCGGGCCGGTTTTTTTATGCCTGAAATATCCGCTGCCTACGGATTCATGCTGGTTTCAGGTAGCGTTCAGGGTAAATTCAGGTTGTGCTCTTAGAGTGTTTCCTATCCCCACAGGGACTCAAACCCAACCGGAAAGGAGCAACACCATGAGATTTTCCCGAACCCCTCTGATTGCCGCCCTGCTCGGCGTGGCCGCCGCCGGTACCGTTCATGCGGATGATGTACCCCACCAGCAAGTGCCACAGTTAGTGAAAGACGGCACAATCCAGTCTCTGGAGACGCTGGACAAGGTGGCCATGGATACGCATCCCGACGCACAGATCACCGACACCGATCTGGAAAACGAATACGGTCGCTACATCTATCAGGTGGAGCTCCGTGATGGTCAGGGCCAGGAATGGGATGTGGACATTGATGCCAGTACCGGCGATGTGCTGAAGGATGAACGGGACTGAAATTGTGACAATGTCGAAACGGGTCAGCAGGGCGGGGTTACTCGCCCTGCTTGGCCTGTTTTCCAGTTCGTCGATTGCGGACGATGTCAGCCACGAAGAAGCTCTGCGTCTTCGGGAGCAGGGCGTGGTGCTGCCGTTTGAAACTGTACTGGATGCTATCCTTGGCCGTTATCCGGAGGCTCGCTTGCTGGAAGTGGAGCTGGAACGGGATGACGGTATCCTGATTTATGAAATCGAGTTGTTGACCCGTGACAGGGTGGTGCGCGAACTGGAAATCGATGCCCGTGACGGGGCCTGGCTGGATGATGAGCGAGACGATTGATGCGGCTGATGTTGGTGGAAGACAGCGTATCCCTGGCCGATCAGTTGATCCCCATGTTGCGCGAACATGGCTATGCGGTGGATTGGCTGGCTGATGGTCGAGATGCCGTTATCAGGGCCCATGATGATCCCTTCGATCTGGTGATTCTGGATCTGGGGCTACCCGGTATGGATGGCCTGCAGGTTCTGCGGCAGTGGCGAGCAGAGGGGCTCGGTGTGCCGGTGTTGATTCTCACCGCCCGGGACAGTTGGTCGGAAAAAATCGAGGGGCTGCAGCTGGGCGCCGACGATTACCTGACCAAACCGTTCCATCCGGATGAATTACTGCTGCGGGTGCAGGCCCTGTTGCGGCGTAGCCATGGCAACGTCAATGATGCCGGTTTGCGTGTGGGCAGCCTGACACTGGATGAGCAGCGCCAGAGTGTCTGGCAGGGTGAGCAGGAAATGACGCTTACTGGGGCCGAGTTCCGCATGTTGCGATATTTCATGCACAACCCGGGTCGGTTGTTATCCAAGGGGCAGCTGGCCTCCCACCTGTATGACAACGAAAGTGACCGGGATTCCAATGTACTGGAAGTGCACGTGAATCGCCTGCGCCGCAAACTCGGCAAGGATGTGATCGAAACCCGCCGGGGGCAGGGCTATGTCTTTATCGGGGGGCAGGGATGACCTCCATCGGCCGTCGCCTGGGTATCAGTCTGTTCGTCAGCTTGCTGCTGGCGGGGCTGTTGATTATCCAGGGGGCGCTGTGGTGGCTGGAGCGAGAACAACGTGACTCGCTCAGCGCCTCGCTGCGTGACGATGCGGCCGGGGTGCTCACCGCCATTGGCCGGGACCGGAATGATGTGCTGACGCTGGACCCGACGCGACTGCATCCGGCTTACCGGCGGCCTCTCTCCGGACGTTATTTCGTGGTGCTGGTGGATGACAGCCGCTGGCGCTCCCGGTCACTGTGGGATGCCACGCTGTCCATGCCGGAGTCCCCCGGCATGGACCCGATGCTGCAGCCCGGGCCGGGCGGTCAGCAGTTACTGCGTTACCGCGGTGAATACCGGATGAACGATCAGCCGGTGACCATCGTTGTGGCCCAGGATTACACCCCGGTGATGACCGCGTACGCCCGCACCCGCACCGCTGTGCTGATTGCCTGGCTGGTGGTGCTGCTGGTGTTGGCAGGGGTGCAACAGTGGTTGTTGCGCCGGGGGCTGTCGCCGTTGCGGCAAGCCCGCAAGGAGATCGAACAGCTTCGCGGTGGCCAGCGCAATACGCTCAATGAAAACGTGGCGCTGGAGTTGCACCCGCTGGTGGTGGAAATCAACCGTCTGCAACGGCATACCGAACAACAGCTGCAGCGCTCCCGCCATGGGCTGGGGGACCTGGGGCATGCGCTGAAAACCCCGCTGGCGGTGTTGAAAAATCGCTGCAATGAACAACTGAAAACCGCGGATCCTGCCCTCCATGCATTGCTGCAAGAGCAGCTGAATCAGATGGAAGCGACGATCCGCCGGGCGCTGGGACGGGCCCGCGTGGCGGCGGGGGTAACGGCCGGCAACCGGTTTTGTCCGGCCGATCATGTGCCCCTGCTCGTCACGACGCTGGAGCGGGCTCATCACCGTTCCCTGCAAGTGACGGTAGAAGGGGACCAGCTGACCGCTCTGCCGCTGGAGCGGGACGATATGCTGGAAGTGCTGGGCAATCTGCTGGATAACGCGTTCAAATGGGCAAAAAGCCACATTCGCCTGACACTGGATCAAGGTGACGGACAGCTGTGCCTGTGTGTGGTGGATGATGGTCCGGGGATTGCCCCTGAGCGTCGCCAGCAGGTCCTGCAGCGGGGTCAGAGGCTGGACGAACGCACACCGGGGGATGGCCTTGGGCTGGCCATTGTCAGCGATACCGTGGCGGCTTATGGCGGCGATCTGTCCCTGGGGGAAAGCCCGCTGGGGGGCTTGCAGGTGGTGGTGCGGCTACCGCTTCTGCTTGGTGGGCGCCAGTCATCGTGATCACCGGCAGGGAACCTGGCCAGGGTGAGCGCACTCGGACCATAAAGCCCTGACAACGCCTGAGTAAGGAGAGCCCCATGAAAGAACAGCGGTTGTGGCTGGTGCTGCTGGGACTGTTACTGGCCGGACGACTGGTCGCGGCACCGGTTTCTCTTGATGCCCGTCTGACGGATTTCGACTATCCCTTCCCGGTGCAGATGTTGAGTCTGGAGGATCAGCAACAGGATCTGGAGATGGCCTACATGGATGTGGCGCCGAAACAGGGCAATGGAAAAACAGTCCTGCTTTTGCACGGCAAGAATTTTTCCGGTGCGTACTGGCAAGACACCATGTCGGCCTTATTGGCCGAAGGGTATCGGGTGGTAGCGCCGGACCAGATCGGGTTTGGCAAGTCATCGAAACCGGCGCATTTTCAATACAGCTTCCAGACCCTCGCCGACCAGACCCGCCGTCTGCTGGATACCCTGAAGGTGGACCGTGTCACAGTGGTGGGGCACTCCATGGGGGGCATGCTGGCCACCCGCTTTGCGTTGATGTTTCCGGATCGCAGCGATGCACTGGTGCTGGTTAATCCCATTGGCCTGGAAGACTGGCAGCGCAAGCAGGTGCCATGGCAGTCCGTGGACGCCTGGTATCAGGGAGAAATGAACAAGAACCCGGAGAAGGTCAAAGCCTACATGACCCGCAGCTATTTTGATGGTCAGTGGAAAAAGACCTATGACCCCCTGCTCACCCTGCAGCAGGGGTGGATGCGTGGTCCGGATTACCGGCGCATTGCATGGAATTCCGCATTGCACTACGACATGATCTACAGCCAGCCGGTGGTGCATGATTTCGATCGGCTGACCCTGCCCACATTACTGATTATCGGTACCCGTGATCGAACCGCACTGGGACGTAACCGGGCTCCGGAAGCGCAAAGGGATCAGCTGGGCCGTTATGATCGCCTGGGCAAGGAGGCAGCCAGTCGCATTCCTCATGCGGCCCTGGTGGAGATGGACGGCATTGGCCATGTGCTTCAGTACGAGGCGTTTGATGATTATATCGCCGCGCTCAAGGCCTTTCTGAACAGGCACTGACAGCGGTTGCCTTGCACGGGTTTCAGGCGAACTTGCCTGCGGCTTTGATGGTTACCGGTATGCCACTCATGAATGCCTGGTTGCTCAGCTTTTCGAAGCTGCCCGGACCGTGGGGCAGCATGGCATTGATATTCACCCCCGGGTAGCGATTGGCCACGGTCAGCCCCGGGGTTTTCTGGTTGCCCCAGCCATGGGTCATGGCTACCACGCCGGGCCGCAGGGAGTCATCCCCGCGGGCCTGCGCCATCACTTCCCCGTACTCGTTTTTGAGGATCAAATGGTCGCCATCAGCCAGTCCCAGTGAGGCCATGTCCTGGGGGTTCATGTGCAAGGGATTATGGTCATGCTGACCCCGTTTCAGTTTGGCCACATTCTGGTACCAGCTGTTGTGCATGTAGTTGGTCCGCAGAGTGATCAACCGGAATGGCGGGGCAGTGTGTTTGAGGGCATCGAACTGTTGCCGCGCCAGGGTAATGGCTTCGGCAAACAGGGGCGGACAGCAGTCCACCCGTTTGTCGTCGGTCTGCACGAAGTCCCTGTAGAGGCGGCCAATGGGCTGGGTGTCGAGAACCACGGTACCGGAGGGGGCCTGCTTCAGGGTCGCCACGTCCAGCTGGTGTCGGGACATCATATGTTCCAGTCGCCCGAAGGGGTTGGCCGGGGTCTGCTCCAGCAGAGGAGCGCTTAAGCCCATGCGTTGCAGTAGCCGGGACAGGATCCACCATTCTTCCTTGCGTTGATGGGCTGGCGGCACCACGGCATCGGTGTATTGCACATGGGGGCGGTACTGCATGCCCAAGCCGCAGATATTGATGTCCGGTCGCTCCAGCATATCTGCGGAGGGTAGCAGAAAGTGTGCGTACTCCCCGGTGGCGTTGCGAAACAGGTCGATGACAACAAGCAGGTCCAGTTTTTCCAGGGCCTGGCGCCAGCGATCCTCGCCGCCCACGCTGAGCAGGGGGTTGCCGGCAATCACCACCAGGGCCCGCACAGGGTTGTCGTCATCCAGGATCATGTCCGGCAGCAGGTTGCTGGGCAGGGCGCCCCGGATATGCCGTAACTCGCCGTATCGGGTGGAGAAGAACAGGCTGTCGTCAGGCCGGGCACGGCCCGCTTTGGCGGCCGGGTAGAAGCCCTCGCTGTAGAAATTGCCCCCTTCCCTGTCCAGGTTGCCGGTGACGAAGCTCAGCATCTGCAGGAGCCAGTAGCAGAGGGTGCCCTGTCGACCCATGTTGACGCCGGTGGACATGTGCACCGAGGCACGCTTGGCCGCGCTGAAGGTATCCGCCAGGGCACGGATATCTCCAGCGCTAAGCCCCACCACATCGGCCACGCTGTCGGCGGAATAGGGCGCGATCACCTCACGCAGTTCATCCACGTGATTGCCATGGTCGCGCAGCACGGCTTGGTTGAAACGACCCAGCGCATCAATCTCGTGGAGCAGGGCGGCCATGAGATAGAAGTCGGTGTCCGGCAGAATCTGTATCACCTCGCCGGTCTTCGGGCTGGCGGATTCGATCCTGCGTGGGTTGATGTAAAAGACACGGGCGCCCCGTAGGCAGGCCGCGCGAATTTTGGCCATGGGATCGGCAATGGAAATAAAGCTCATGTGTGAGACTTTGGGGTTTTCGCCGAAGATCAGGAGGCAGTCCGTATTGTCGATATCCGGTAACGGGTGCAGGGTGCTGGTGCCGAAAACGGCTTCGCCGGCAGCAAACTTGTTGGAGCAGTCCTGGGTGCCGGAGTTGAAGATACGGCGGCTGCCGATACCCATGAAAAACTCACCGATACCCTGGCTGCCAAGGGCATTGAAGGCGGTGGGGTTGCCGATATATCCGCCGATGGCATCCGCACCATACTGGTCGCGGATCTGTGCAAGCTGATCTCCGACAGCGGCGATAGCGCTATCCCAGTCTTGCTGATGCCATTGCCCTTCACCGGGCTGCCGGGAGCCCTCACGTTGCAGGGGGTAGTCCAGGCGATCCGGATCCTGGTGAATGGCCAGGTAATTGACGCCCTTGTGACAGGCGAACCCCTGACTGACAGGATGGTTCCTGTCGGGTTGCAGGCGCTGGATAATGTTGTCTTCCACCTGGGCCACCAGGCCACAGGAGGGTTCGCAGACGCGACAGAACGTGGCTATTGTTTTCATGGCTCGGGTCTTTTGTCTCTCCCTTTCTCTCAGGCTAGCCCGAAGTGGTGGAGCAGTCCTATGACCCGAATACCCAGTGAGTCGTTATTGGCGGTGTATCAGTCGTTTTTCACCGGTTTGAGGGCGGCCATGATCAACGCCACGGCCTGTTGGCTCACCGCTTCCATGTCGTCCCGGTTCACATAGATGCCATCGATGACCAGGCGGCAGAGCCCGTGAATGGTGGCCCAGCTGGCCTGGGCAACCCGTAGCGGATCCGTGTCAGCGGGAAGTCGGCCCTGAAGCTGGCGGCCCAGCCGCTCGGCATAGTGGCGGAAACTGCGGTAGGCCACCGCTTTCAGTTCGTCGGTGGGGTCTCCGCTCTTCCAGATGGTGCGACCAAACATCAGCTCATACTGTTCCGGGTGTTCGGTGGCAAAACGCAGGTACTCGCTGACAAAGTGCTGAATCCGTTCCCGGGAGCCGTCACCCTGCAATTGCCGGGCGATCATCTCATCCAGCTGGCTGAAGGCCTGGGTGGCCAGGGCGCAGAGCAGGGCATTCTTGTCACGAAAGTGATGGTAGGGTGCGGTGCGGGAGACGCCGGCCCGTTCTGCCAGTTTGCGCAGGGAGAGACCATCGATGCCGTCCTCGTCCAGCAAGCGGTTGGCTTCCCGGAGCAGTGTGGAATGCAGGTCGCCGTGGTGGTAGCGGGCGGGTCGTGACATGGGTAATCCAGTTGCAAGTTGAAAGTGGCAAGTTACAACGCGCTGTCAAAGCAGGCAGCAGACGAGCCGCCGGTTACGCAAACAAGCGGGTTTGAGCGCGGCCAGGGTGGTGCAGATTATGGCCACACAGATGCCGCGTTCAAACCTTCAACGTGTCACTTGCCAGGGTAGTTTCAGGAATAATCTTGACAGTGTCAAAATAAGCCATTAACTTGACGCCGTCCAGATAATTAACGCGTAGCCATCTTTGGTGACGATACGGAGCATACACCATGACAGCCGACCGCTATTCCAACCTGCTTTCCCCCCTGGATCTGGGCCACACCCAGCTCAAGAACCGGGTGATTATGGGGTCCATGCATACCGGACTGGAAGACCGTTTCTGGCAGTTTCCCAAGCTGGCAGCCTATTTTGCCGAGCGTGCCCGCGGTGGCGTTGGCCTTATTGTCACTGGTGGTTTCAACCCCAACAAGAAGGGCTGGTTTTATCCGTTCTCCGGGCTTTTCAACAGCCGCTTTGATGTGATGAACCACCGTAAGGTCACCGATGCGGTACATCGGGAAGGGGGCAAGATTGCCCTGCAGGTGCTTCATGCCGGCCGTTACAGTTACCACCCGTTCTCCCGCTCTGCCTCTGCCATCAAGAGCCCGATCAATCCGTTCAAGCCCAAGGCCATGTCCACCAAAGAGGTGGAGCAGACGGTGAAGGATTTTGCCCACACGGCCTACCTGGCCAAGAAGGCCGGTTACGATGGCGTGGAAATCATGGGCTCCGAAGGCTACCTGATTAACCAGTTCACCGCGCCGCGCACCAACAAGCGCAAGGACAAGTACGGTGGCAATGCGGAAAACCGCCGCCGTTTCCCGGTGGAAATCGTGCGCGAAACCCGCAAACGCTGTGGTGATGATTTCATCATCATGTTCCGCATGTCGGTGATTGATCTGGTCCCGGAAGGGTCCACCCGTGAGGAAGTGCTGGATCTGGCCAGGGAGCTGGAAGCGGCCGGCGCCAGTCTGCTGAATTCCGGTATCGGCTGGCACGAAGCCCGGGTGCCCACCATCGTTACCTCCGTGCCACGGGCAGCCTTCGTGGAGGCGACCCGCCAGGTGAAGGACGTGGTTTCCATTCCGGTGGTCGCGTCCAACCGCATCAACGATCCGGATGTGGCGGAAGAGATTCTCAAGAGTGGCCAGGCGGATGCCGTGTCCATGGCCCGCCAGTTGCTGGCGGACCCGGAGTTCGTGAAGAAAACCGAGCAGGGCAAAGCGGACGAGATCAATACCTGTATCGCCTGTAACCAGGCCTGTCTGGACCACACTTTCCAGCTCAAGCGGGCGTCCTGTCTGGTTAACCCCCGAGCCTGTCACGAAACCGAGCTTCTCTACCTGCGCACTGCCAAGCCGAAGAAGGTGGCGGTGGTGGGTGCCGGCCCGGCGGGATTGTCCTGTGCCACGGTGGCGGCAGAGCGGGGTCATGATGTGACCCTGTTTGATCAGGCCGGCGAAATCGGTGGCCAGTTCAACATGGCCAAGGTGATCCCCGGCAAGGAAGAATTCCACAACACCATCCGTTACTTCGGCAAGCGGATCGAAAACACCGGCGTCACCCTGAAGCTTAATACGCGAGTGGACGTGGCCGATCTGCAAGCCCAGGGCTTTGACGAAATCGTTATTGCTACCGGGGTGCTGCCGCGCACCCCGGGCATTCCCGGTATTGATCATCCCAAGGTGCTTTCCTACGTGGATGTCCTGCGTGGCAAGGCCCAGGTGGGCGAAAAAGTGGCCGTGATTGGTGCCGGTGGTATCGGCTTTGACGTGTCCGAGTTCCTGGCCGAACATCCCCGCGAGGGTGAGCAGCCTTTGCCGGAGTGGATGAAGGAGTGGGGCGTGGACATGAACAGCGATGCCCCGGGTGGGCTGGTGAAGCCGGACGTGGAAAAACCGGCACGACAGATCACTCTGCTGCAACGCAAGCCAACCTCACTGGGCAAGGACCTGGGCAAGACATCCGGATGGGTACACCGTGCCACCCTGAAATCCCGCAATGTGGAAATGCTCAAGGGCTGTAGCTACGAGAAAATCGATGATGCCGGCCTGCATATCAAGATTGGCGAGGAAAGCCGGGTGCTGGACGTGGATCACGTGGTGATCTGTGCCGGTCAGGAATCCCTGCGCGAGCTGTATCAGGAAGACGCGAAAAACTTCCACCTGATCGGCGGCGCTGACCTGGCTGCAGAGCTCGACGCCAAGCGTGCTATTCGTCAGGGCGCGGAAGTGGCTGCTGCGTTGTAAAGACAGTTGAAAGTGTAAAGTTCAAAGTTGAAACGCGGGAAGGTTCCGCCTGTCCCTGAAAAGCAAGAGGCCGCGCTTATCGTTAAGCGCGGCCTCTTGCGTTTAAGACACTACAAACCGGTAGCGCGTTGTAACTTTCAACTTTGAACTTTCAACTAATTATTCGCCCGCAACCGTCGGGTCTTGAAGCTGCCAATCCCCATCTCGGTGACTACCTTGAACAGCGACAGCAGGACGCTCTCATCCGGTTTCGGGTCCTTTCCCTTGCCCATGCGATGCAGCTGACGGGAGAACCAGGACACTTCCATCATGGCCATTTCGTCGATCATCTTGATACCGGTCTTGCGCGGCGTGACGCGGCTGATGACTCCTTCCTGGCCGGCGAGAATGCGGTTGGCCAGATCCGGTTCCACGGCCAAGGGGCGGGCAATACCGACCAGGTCGGTGGCGCCGCTTTCCACCGCTTGCGCCATGGCCTGGGCCGAGCGGAAGCCGCCGGTGACCATCAGCGGTATGGAAACCCGCTGGCGAATGGCCTGGGCGTAGTCAAGGAAGTAGGCTTCCCGCTTCACCGTGCTTTCGCGCACACCTCTGGCGCCGGCCATGGCCGGGTTTTCATAGTTACCCCCGGAGATTTCCAGCAGATCCAGCCCTTCGGCGGCCAGGGTTTCGGCCACGGTCATGGATTCTTCTTCGGTGAAACCACCACGCTGAAAATCTGCAGAGTTGAGTTTGATGCTCACCGGGTAATCCGGGCCAACGGCGTCGCGGATAGCGCGATAGATTTCCAGCGGGAAACGCATACGGTTTTCCAGGGAGCCGCCCCATTTGTCGTTACGACGGTTATGGTGGCCGGACAGGAACTGGCTGACCAGATAACCGTGGGCGCCATGGATTTGGACACCGGTAAAGCCGGCCTCTTTTGCCAGTGCCGCGCTGGTGGCAAAGCGCCGGATGATATCGAAAATCTCGTCTTCGTTGAGCGCCCGTGGCGTTTTGAAAGCGCTCTTGAGTTCCTTGCCGAAGGGCACCGCGGAAGGCGCCAGGGTATCGCCGCTGGCGAGCATGCGCGGGATCTGTTTGCCCGGGTGGTTCAGTTGCACCCAGATATCATTGCCCTGGCTCTGGCCCGCATCCGCCCAGCGTTTCAGCAGGGTCATGTCGCGCTTGTCTTCAAGCACCACGTTTCGGGGCTCACCGGTGTGGTTGCGGTCGACCATGATATTGCCGGTAATCAGCAACCCGGTGCCGCCCTGGGCCCAGCGACCGTAGAGTCGCTCCAGCGCCGGGGTCACATGATTATCGATGGTTCCCAGCGCTTCGCTCATGGCGGATTTGGCGAAGCGATTCTTCAGCGTTATTCCGCAGGGCAGGGCCAGTGATTGCCCGAGAGTGTCCGCGTGGCTCACGATTGTCCTCCAACGACCTGTTACGGTCAGCAGCTGTATAGTTTGATGATGGTCAAACTATAAGTTAGTTTTATACCCGTCAAACTGTTTTGTGGGGAGGTGCCGGTTTTGGCACGGAAAGACATATCGGAGAGCTCGGCGGAGCAGTTGGCAGCGGCCTTTCGGGCCCTGTCCAATCCTAACCGCTTGCGAATCTACCAGGTGATTCTGGAGCATTGCCGGGCCCATGGTCATGCGGATCTGGCGAAAGTGCCGGCGGGTTGTGCCTTCGGGGACTTCATGCAGCGTCTCAATATTGGTGCCCCTACGGTATCCCACCATGTGCGTGAACTGGCGGAGGCCGGGCTTATCCGGGTAGAAAGGGAAGGGCGGCGGCGCTATTGCCATACCCGGCCGCACATGCAGGCGACCCTGGCCCGTTTTTTTGAATTATAAGGAGAGAGCACAATGACAGCAGACCAGTGGGCGTTGTGGGGCTGCGGCATTTACTTTCTGACCGGCCTGCTGACCGGGGTGTGGAAGTACTGGCAGGTGGCTACCAGTGAAAAGGGGCGTGCCCATTACTACGTGGATGTGGCGCACCGGGCCAGCCTGATGTACGCCTTTGCCTGTCTGGTGCTGGAGCGGTTTGCGTTGCTTAGCGTCTGGGACGACTGGATCAATACGTTGGCCGTCCTGGCGAGCCTGCTGTTCTTCGGCCTGGCCATTGGCAGTTATATTCTCCACGGTTTTCTGCAGGACACCCGTAACCAGTTGCAACGGCCCCACCGGCTGGGCGGCGGCAGTGTGCCGGAGTTGGCCATGTCCACATTCATGGTGTCGTTGATCGTGGCCGAGGTGGGAGGTTTCGCGGTGTTGTTTGCCGGGTTTGTGATGCGTTGAGGCCACGCCCGCGATGGGCGTGGCGTATGCCGGGTTCAGGCCAGGCGGTTTTTCTCGGTGATCTGGCCGTTCAGGGTCCAGAAATCGTAGAGGATGCCCAGCCCGAACAGGCCGGCGGTGAGCAGGTAAATGATGCCGGTGATTACCTTGCCCATGTAGAAGCGGTGAATGCCGAAGATGCCCAGGAAGGTAAGCAGAACCCAGCCGATGTTGTAGTCGATACTACCGGGTTCGTAGCGCTCGTCGGCGGCATCATCCATTCCCGGGATCAGGAACAGATCGATGATCCAGCCGATGAAAAACAGCCCCAGCGTAAAAAACCAGATGGTGCCGGTGATCTGGCGACCGTAGTAAAACCGGTGGGCGCCCATAAAGCCGAAAATCCACAGCAGATAGCCGATGACCTTGCTGTGCGTATCCTGATTCTGCATGGCGATTAACCTCGTTTTATAGATCGACTTTCAGTGCGGCACTGGCGGCATTCGCCTTGTCACGCGCTTCCTGGATGGATTCACCACGGGCCAGGGCAACCCCCAGGCGGCGGCTGCCCTTCACCTCCGGTTTGCCGAACAGGCGCACTTCCGTTTCCGGTTGGGCCAGGGCCTGGTCCAGCCCACGGTAACGCATCTGGTTGGAGTCGCCTTGCACCAGCAGTACCGAAGAGGCACTGGGTCCCCGTTGTTCGATGTCAGGGACTGGCAGTCCGAGAATGGCGCGGGCATGCAGGGCGAACTCGGACAGGTTCTGTGAGAGCAGGGTTACCAGGCCGGTGTCATGGGGGCGCGGTGACACTTCGCTGAAATACACCTGATCGCCCTTGATAAACAGCTCCACGCCGAAAATGCCCAGGCCGCCCAGTGCCTCGGTGATGGCACCCGCCACTTCCTGGGAGGCTTGCAGCGCCTTGTCGCTCATGGGCTGGGGTTGCCAGGATTCCTGGTAATCGCCATTTTCCTGACGGTGACCGATGGGGGAGCAGTAGGTGGTGCCATCCCGGTGGCGCACGGTAAGCAGGGTGATTTCGTAATCGAAGTCCACAAAGCCCTCAACGATCACCCGCCCCTGACCGGCGCGTCCTCCGGACTGGGCATAGTCCCAGGCGGACTGGATGTCAGTTTCGGTTTTCACGGTGCTCTGGCCCTTGCCGGAGGAACTCATCACCGGTTTGACCACGCAGGGCAGACCTATCTCGGCAACCGCCTGCTGGTATTCCTCCAGGCTTTCCGCAAAGCGGTAAGGGGAGGTGGGCAGTGACAATTCTTCTGCTGCCAGGCGGCGAATGCCTTCGCGGTTCATGGTCAGTCTTGCAGCCCGGGCAGTGGGCACCACGGTAAAGCCTTCGCTTTCCAGTTGAACCAGTTCGTCGGTGGCGATGGCTTCGATTTCCGGCACGATCAGTGCCGGTTTTTCCTGTTCGACCAACTGGCGCAGGGCGGCACCATCGAGCATGTTGATGACATGACGACGCTGGGCCACCTGCATGGCCGGGGCATGATCGTAGCGGTCCACGGCGATCACTTCGCAGCCATAACGAATCAGTTCGATGGCCACTTCCCGGCCCAGTTCGCCGCTGCCCAGCAGCATGACGCGGGTGGCGGTGTCGGTAAAAGGCGTTCCGATGAATGTCATAACAGCTCTCAATGCGATTGATGGCATGATTGTAACGAAATGGGGTGCTGGTGCTAGGGCCGGCTGCGACATACCATGGCCCCGCATTGATCAGGATAGAACCATGAACGACGAAATCTGGATGCAGCGGGCGCTGGAACTGGCCCAGCAGGCTGCCGAGGCAGGCGAAGTGCCGGTGGGGGCCGTGCTGGTCCGTGATCAGCAGGTGCTGGGCGAGGGCTACAATCAACCCATCATCGCCCATGATCCCTCCGCCCATGCGGAAGTGGTGGCGCTACGTGCTGCTGCACGTGCCGAGCAGAATTACCGCTTACCGGGAAGCACCCTGTACGTGACCCTGGAGCCCTGCACCATGTGTTTTGGTGCCATGGTTCATGCCCGTGTAGCCCGTCTGGTCTATGCAGCCAAAGAGCCCCGAGCCGGGGTCTGTGAGAGTCAATTGCAGTTGCCGCAGGTGGACTTTTATAACCACAAGCTGCTGGTGGAAGGCGGGCTGATGGAGGCGGAGAGTGCGGCCATGCTGAAGGCGTTTTTTGCTGCCCGCCGCAAGGGCTGAGGTGTGGGTAGGGTGCACTTCGCCTTAGGCTCAGTGCACCCTACGACGAAGAGCATAAAAAAAGGGCCGGCAATGCCGGCCCTTTTTCGTTCAGGAATAGCTCTTATTGGTACTGAGCTTCCTTGGTAGTGGCCTTCATGATGGCTTCTACGCGACGGTTCTCCGCGCGGCCTTCACTGGTGCCGTTGTCGGCAATCGGCTTCTCTTCGCCGTAGCCTTCGGTGGTGATGCGGTCAGTGCTGATGTTGAACTCTTCCACCAGTACTTTCTTCACTGCATCAGCACGCTTCTTGGAGAGCGACTTGTTGTAGCTCGCTGCACCAGTGCTGTCGGTGTGACCTTCCAGTACCAGGTCAGCAGAGGGATACTTGCGCATCTCTTCAGCCAGACGCTCCAGGTCAGGGTAGGAAGTCTGACGCACTTCCGCCTTGTCCAGACCGAACTCAACGTACAGGGTTTCCTTAACGTCTTTCTCCAGGTACTGCTGACAGCCTTTCTCGTCTACCAGTGCGCCGGCCGGAGTATCCGGGCATTCGTCGGCACTGTTGACTACGCCGTCACCATCGTCGTCCAGTTCGCAGCCGGTTGCGTCAACCTGGGCGCCAGCCGGGGTGTTGGCACACTGATCGCGATCATCAGGTACGCCGTCACCGTCGCTGTCGGTTACCACGTTTTCAACTACCGGTGCCGGCTCTTCTTCCTTCTCGGATGCACCGATCAGGAAGTTCAGGCCTGCATAGACTTCAGCATCCCAGCGCTCGGTGCGGAAGCTGTAGTAGGGACGAGCGCCCACGTCCAGCAGGAAGTGCGGGTGCAGCAGGGTCTGGAAACCGGTTTCCAGGGTACCGATGGTTTCCTTGAAATCGTTGGAGCTGTCGCTGGTCGGCTCGGTGCGGAACTCACCGGCACCGATACCCACGTAGGGTTCGAACGCGGAGTTGCCGGCGAAGTGTTTACGCAGGCTACCGTGAGCGATGTTGATGTCTGCATCACCAATCAGGTCAGTGTTGGAGTTGTTACGCTCCCACCAACCCTGGACAGACCAGTCACGGTTGAAGCGGTAGCCCAGTTGGGCACCGGGAAGGGTTACACTGTTCTCGCTGGTGTTCTGGTCGTAGTGATCGCCGATGTCGATCCAGTTCTCACTGATGTGACCACCAAAGTAGAAATAACGCTCGGGAATTTCATCAGCAGTGACCGCAGTGGTCGCAGTGACAGATGCGCAAGCAATACTAGCCGCCAAAAAATGTTTAGCGTTCATAAGCTCCTTCCTTGTTTTGTCCAATAGGCAGTACAAACACCAGGTCAGTGTTGTGCAGCCTTTCTCCCATGTAAATCCTCACATGACAGATTAATAAAAAAATTTACAAATATGGAAATAGTTTGGTATCGGCGGAGTGGGGTTTTGTAATTATCTAGTGTAAAAGCATTACTTTTTATTTTTGAGGTACGATTTAAAGATTGCTTTTCGGCAATTCAGAACGGTCGCGTCCTTCGTTGCGGTTCTGGTAAAGCGCATAGTCGGCTTCGTTAAGCAGAGGATTGATATTGCGGCCACTGTTTTCGGTGCTGGCAACACCGATTTTGGCGCTGATTCTGACATTTTCCGGTTGTGCTTCTCCGGGTTGCAGGCTCGACAGTCTTATGCCGGCAGTGAGCGCGCGCAGACCCTCACCCATTCGGGCAGCATCATCGTAGTTCGTGTGGGGGAGTACCAGCAGGAACTGGGCGCCATCGAAGCGTCCGAACAGATCGCTTTCGCGGATTTTTTCACGGATACAATCGGCAAACAGGCGCAATGCTTTTTCACCGGTATGGCGACCGTATTCATCCAGCAACTGGGTGAAGTCGTTAATCTCCAGTAACAGAATGGAAACGGTGTAGTTATGACGTTGACTCAATGCCAGTTCTCTTTCCAGCATGCTGAGCAGGTGAGGGCGATTGAACAGCCCGGTCAGGTGGTCCTCGCGGGCCAGCTGTTGCAGCTGGTGATTCTGCCGATCCAGTGACATCAAACGGCTGGCCACCAGATAAAGTGGGGGCGGCAGCAGCATCAGCGGCAGCACGGTGGCCAGAATCAGGGCGGAAAGCCAGTCCCTCTCACCCACCACGAGAATGGCGATGCTGGTAAGGATCAGAGAGAGCAATACGGCGCTGAGTGTAATCAGCAAGGTGCCCTTGAGTGCGGTGGCACGGTCGTGCCGGCTTGTCTGCCGGGCCGATGAGGCCACCACATGGAACAGCTTGGACATGCTGTGATATCCCCGAACAAGATATTGATTTTTATCCAATCAGTATCCCGATTGCCCCGCCCAGGCGCAATAGTGGAGACGCAGTCAGGGATTGCCCAGCAGGGCCTGCTTGAGATTGCTGGAGTAGGGTTTCTCCCCGAACCAGATTGTCAGGTAGGCCTCTGCGAATTGCGCACCTTGTTCACTGGTGAGGGGATCGTTGTTGAGCAGCAATTGCAGCTGCTCGTCCTGGTAAACCATGGCGTAGGTGTCGCCATCGCCAATATCCTGATAATGGCTGTTGAATCGTTCAAAACGGGGTTTCAGCTGTTCGAACTCGCTGTCACTGAGGTTTTTCTCCAGAAAGTTCATGGCGGCCTTGGCAAAGGCATCACCGGGCACCTCCCGTTGGTAGCTGAACTCCAGCCTCATGGGGGCGGCCAGCAGGTCATCCACATTGCAGTCCTGCCGAAGCAGGCGAGCTTCACCCACAGTAATAAAGCGTAATGCCTTCACATCACTGCGGTGGCACTGCTGCCAGTCATCCGCCTGGGCAGGGCTGCCCATTACCAACAGGCAGGCCATTGAAAGGAGAAAGGAACGGGTCAGTGATCGCGTAGCCATCGTGTCATCGGTCCTAATACTGGCAAATGTTGATCCAGGCCCTGGCTGCTGTCCCAGAAATCCTGGTGGAAGAAAACCTGTCCGTCGCGGTTGAAACGCAGCTGGCTGATGCCAATGGTGCGGGACAAGCGCTCCCGACCCAGCAGGGAAAAATGTGCTTCCATGACCCACACCAGGTAGAGCTGCTGTCCGTCGCGGACCACATTCAACGGCTCCAGTGACATGTAGCTCAACCGTTCGGCGGTGGCCAGGAGGTGTTTCTGCAGAGTCTCCCTGTCCCGAACGATCACCAGGGTGTCATTGAAATACACATCGCTGGCGTAAATCTGGTCGATCCCTTCGGCGATGCGCTGATGATCCAGCGGATTGTAGAAATCAATAAAGCGGGACAAGGTGTCGTCATCAGGTATCACAGCAACCTGGCCGTCTGCTTCCAGGCGTTCCAGAAATTGGTCGGTGTAGCCATAGGGGCCAAGCGGGGTATTACTACAGCCCGTTAGTAGAACCGGTACCAGCAACACCATTGTCAAAAGTAATGATTTCATGAGGCGAGTCTGATCGCAGTCAGGTGATCCGGCTGTGAAGGAATTTCACAGGCCATTGACGAGTCGCGGTGCACTGTTCGCTGATGAAACGATTGCCTGCTCCCTTGATTATCAACTTTGTCGGCTTTCAGCTGCTGTGGGCTGCCGCGGTGTTTGGCGGTGCCAGGGAAATGTCCTGGCCTTCCTGGACGGTTTTGGCGGTGATGCTGGCCGGACAATGGTGGTTCGACCCGCGCTGGTCGAAAAATGTCGCCATGCTCTTGTGGGGGCTGGTACTTTGCCTCTTGCTTGAACCGATCTGGCTGAGCAGTGGGCTACTGGCCTATACCGGCTGGCAGCACCCCTGGTTGGCGCCGGCATGGATCTGGGCGCTGTGGCTGGGGTTTGCCGTCAGTTTTCATTACAGCCTCAACTGGCTATGCGGCAGACCCTTGCTGGGAGCCGCTTTTGGTGCCATTGGCGGGGTCTTTTCGGTCACCATGGGGATGAGGCTTGGCGCTGCCAGCGCGCCCCTTGAGTGGCTGCCCATTGCGATCACCTATGGTGTGGTATGGGCGGTGGCCGTGCCGTTGCTGGCCTACGCCGCACAACTTACCGGCGAAAAGGAACATCATCATGCCTGAGATACATTATTTGTTGCTTGTGGCCTTGCTGATTGTTGCCACCGTGTTGTGGTTACAACAACTGCAGACCCGCAATGCGGGCTGGGTGGATGTTTTCTGGTCCTGGTCTGTGGGAGTGGTCGGCCTGATCTTTCTGGTGACCGGCAGCGGAGAGGTATTGCCTCGCTGGGTTGCTGGCGCCTTGCTGTTGCTCTGGTCTGTGCGTCTGGGCAGCCATATCTTTCGACGTGTCGCCAGTGAGTCCCGGGAAGACGGTCGCTATGCGGCCATGCGCGAGGCCTTGCAGGAAAAGACCCAACCGGTTTTTCTGTTGTTTTACTGGGGCCAGGCACTGTTGGCATGGGGGTTTGCCCTCACATTCTGGGTGATTGGCAACCAGCAGGACAGCGTCAGCATAGCGGTACTTGCCGGGGCTTGTCTGGGGGCATTGGCGATTGCCGGTGAGAGCCTTGCCGACAGACAACTGGCACGCTTCAAGCGCAAACCCGACAGCGCCGGTCGTACCTGCCGAGACGGGTTGTGGCGCTATTCCCGTCACCCCAATTACTTTTTCGAGTGGTTGCACTGGTGCAGCTACCCACTGATTGCCATTGGCGCCAGTCAGGGTGCCTGGTTGTGGTGCCTGCCAGTGGCCATGTTCGTGTTCCTGTGGTTCGTCACGGGTATCCCCTACACCGAAAAGCAGGCACTTAAATCCCGTGGCGACGATTATCGCGACTATCAACGCACCACCAGTGCGTTCTTTCCCTGGAGACCCAAAGCATGATGATTCAAATGGCGGAGTCCGGCCTGTTGCCGGATGCCCTGGTACGTTTCGGTATCCGGCGTTTGTTGGGAAAGCGGCTTGAGCAGGAGCGACAGAAGCAGCGTCGCGAGGACCTGGAAAGTGCGCTGAAACAGGGCCCGGTGGCGGTGGGTCAGGATGAAGCCAACGAGCAACATTACGAGGTGGATTCCCGGTTTTATGAACAGGTGCTTGGCCCCTATCTGAAATATTCCAGTGCCTACTGGCCCAAGGGGGTTAACGACCTGGCTGAGGCCGAGCGCACCATGCTGGCAATGACCTGCGAGCGGGCAGAGCTGGACAACGGTCAGGATATTCTCGAAATGGGGTGTGGCTGGGGATCGCTGACCCTGTGGATGGCCGAGCATTACCCCGGTAGTCGCATAACCGCCATTTCCAACTCGGCGTCACAGAAAGCCTTCATTATGGGCCGGGCGGCGGAAAAGGGTCTGACCAATGTGCGTGTGATCACCGCCGACGCGTCCCTGTACCATCCTGATCAACCGTTTGACCGCGTGGTGTCGGTGGAAATGTTCGAGCACATGCGCAACCACACAGCGCTGATGGCGCGGATCCACGATTGGCTCAAGCCCGGCGGCAAACTGTTTATCCATGTCTTTTGCCATCGCAACCTGACCTATCTGTTTGAAGACGAAGGCAGCAGCGACTGGATGGCCCGTTACTTTTTCACCGGTGGCATGATGCCGGCCTACGACTGGTTGCCGCACTGTGCGGGCAAGCTGGAAGAAGATCAGCGCTGGGCCGTGAACGGTACCCATTATGCGCGGACCCTGGAAGCCTGGCTGGATCTGGCGGACCAGAAACAGTCCCAACTGATCCCGTTGCTGGATGAGGTTTATGGCAAGGGCGAAGGAAAGGTCTGGTTGCAACGCTGGCGCATGTTTTTCATGGCTTGTGCGGAGTTGTTTGACTATCGTGACGGGGAAGAGTGGTTCGTGGCCCACTATCTGTTTTCCCGTCCGGCAAATGCCGCCGGCTGAAATTGTTGAGCATTGTGCATGAAGAAAACCGGCGTCCAGCATCGTATTACCCGTGTCTATCTGTTGCAGCTGTTGCTGATCAGTCTGACGACCGTGCTGGGCGTCTGGGCGACCGCCAACATCATCGAGCAGGTACTGGTCAAGCAGGCGCTGATCAAGGAAGCCGAGCACTACTGGTCCCTGCTGGATGACAATCCCACTCAGCCGCGCCCGAATACCCGGCATCTGCTTGGGCTGCTGAACAGTGAAGCGGTGAACGATGACATCCCGCAGGTGCTGCAGTCTCTGCCGGACGGTTACCAGCGTGCGGACCTTGCTGGCGAGCGTCCGATTGTCTACATCGAGCGTCAGGGGAATGCCCGGCTGTATCTGATTTTCGATGAGCAACGGGTATCCGTGCTGGCATTCCTGTTTGGTATTCTGCCGCTCACCGGTGTCCTTCTGGTGATCTATATCACCTCGTTCCTGGGCTGGAAAAAATCCCGCGACCTGTTGTCGCCACTGGTTCAGCTGGCGGATCGTTTGCGGCAGACTCCGGTGGAAGATCCCAGCGTTGCGCGCCCGGATCTGAGCGGTATTGATGCGGACACTGACAGCGAAGTGGCCGTGTTGGTGGCGGCCCTTGATGCCTACGCGGACAGGTTGGTGAGTTTCGTGGAGCGCGAGCGGCAGTTCACCCGCGATGCCAGCCACGAGCTGAGAACCCCGCTGGCGGTGTTTCGTGCCAACCTGGAATTACTGGTCAGTCAGATCGGGGATCGTCCGCTGATTCGTCGCATGGAAGATACCGTCGAAGACATGGAGGCGACGCTGGAAACCTTGCTGATGTTGGCGCGGACGGAACAGCGTCAGCCAGACAATGAGGATGTGATCGTCAACGACCTGGCAGTGAATCTGATGGAGCGCCTCAGCCCCCTGGCTGATCGCAAGCAGATTCGCCTGCAGGTGCGTCAGACTGCCTTGCTCACGGTGCACAGCCCGGAAGTGGCATTGACGATTGTATTAACCAACCTGGTGCGCAACGCCATCAACTACAGTGGCTCCGGTGATGTCACCATTCTGGTGGCGGAAAAAACCGTGCACGTGGTGGATTATGGCGCCGGTATGGATGCGGATGAGTTGGCGCGAATCCTCAAACCGTTCGAGCGGGGGCAAAGCCAGGAAGCCGGCCACGGTTTGGGGCTGGCGATCGTACAACGCCTCTGTGAGCGCTATCACTGGCACCTGATGGTCACCAGTGCCCCGGGGCGCGGCACGGAAGTGGCGATCCGTTTTTCCTAGCCACAAAACCCGGCAATTTTGCCTTTCAGTTTGCGCCCCTGTGCTCTGGAGTATTCGGGCGCTGCGAGTGCTGCCGGGCCTGCCAGGCAGGCCTGCAATCCGTTGGGGCGAGTCAGCAGAAAGAGGAAAGAGTGAGCCTGAAGGCGTTATACAGAGGCTCTACTAGCCGCTGACCAGCCGTTCCCGGTCAATGCGCACCAGCAATTGTTTGGCGTTCAAGGCATCACGAATCCGGTCTGCCACACGGTGGGACTTGGTTTCATCGGTGTCTGCCAGCATGATCCCGAAACGATTATCGCCCAGGTGGGCAATGCTGTCCTGTTCCCGCAGCAGGGCGGCCAGGGAATCGGCAATGGTCAGGCTGTTGCTGCCCTGTGGGGCCTGCAGATAAAGGACCGATGACTCCAGACCGAAATCCCGGCAATTGCTGGCTTCCTGTCGGCAAATGTCTTGCCAACCTTCATGACCCGGCAGGCCGGTATCGTCACATCGGTCTGGATGCTCCACAAAGGTGGTGAGACGTTTTTCCCTGGCTTCGCGCACCGCGTTGCTGAGCAGGAAGCTGATCAGGGCGGCCTCGTGAATCAGGGAGGTGGCGGCGTCCTGCAGGCTGTCAGACTGGGGTTGTGGATCGATGGCACAGAGAGTGCCGAATTTGCGGTTGTCGCTATCGACCAGTGGCAGCCCCACATATGCCTGGATATTCAACGGATTGTTCCGTGACAACGACGCATGGTCGGGATGTGCACAGGCATCGGGAAAAATAGCCGGACGGCCTTTTTCCACCACCTCACCACAGTAATTCTGGCGCCAGTTCAGTCGATAACCCCGATGCAGCCGGTAATGCCGATCTTTGAGTCGCAAGATAACCAGCTCGTCACCGACCAGGCGGGTAATCATCCATGTGGTCATCCCGAAGCGTTTCTGCAGCTCTTCAAGATGCGCATCGAGCAGGGCATTGCAGGACGAGAAGTGTGGGAGATGAAGAATATTGGCGGGCATAGGGACCGGGAATATTGCAAATTTTGCGTATTCTCTGGTCCCCTGGATGAAAACTACAAGCCCTGCAAGACGGACGGCGCGTTTTTTCTGCCAATCAACCTGCGCTGGGCCGGTCTTCCTGAATGCTGAAACCCACACCGGGGAGGGTGTTCAGAAGAGCGTTATCGAAGGGCTTGTCCACGGCCTTGCGCAGGTTGTAGAGATGGCTGCGCAGTGCGTCTGAATCCGGTACCAGGTCCCCCCAAAGCTCGTGTTCCAGCTGTTCACGGCTAACCACGCGGGGGGATTCGCGCATCAGGATACGCAGAATACGAAAGGCGGTGGGGGACAGCTTCAGTAACTGACCGTCCCGGCGAACTTCCTGGCGGGCCGGGTCCAGTTCCAGGTCTGCCACCTGCAAGGTGTTGGCGGTCACTTCGCGGCGCTGTCGACGAATCAGTGCAGAGACCCGTGCTGCCAGCTCCGGCAGGGCAAAGGGTTTGACGATGTAATCATCGCCACCTCGGTCGAAACCTTCCAGCTTGTCCTCCAGCTGGTCACGGGCGGTCATGAAAATCACCGGCAGATCCAGGGCCAGATCCTTGCGCAGGTACTGGCAGAAGCTGTAGCCGTCTTCTCCGGGCAGCATCACATCTAGCAGCATCAGATCATAGTGATGCTCCTGAACCAATTCGCGTGCCAGACTGGTATTGCCGGCATAGTCCACCGTGGCACCTTCCTGTTCCAGAAATTCCACCACGGTCTGGGCCAGTTGGCGATGGTCTTCCACGAGTAAGATGGACAGGTTTTCCACAGGGTCTCTCCTTTGCAGTTATGCCCATCATCAGGCCCCAGTCGTCAACGAGCCGTCAAGGTTCTTCACGCTCGTCGGTTTTTTTATCAGTCAGTGAGGGCGCCGGTGCGGGCAAAACGCTGACGGTAATGGCTGGGAGACAGGCCGGTATGGCGCTTGAACAGACGGGAAAAGCTGCTCACGTCCTGGTAGCCAACCTGTTCGGACAGTTTCGCCAGGTTATTGGTGCCGCGCTCCAGCATCTTGCGGGCCGCCTCGATGCGTACCCGCTGCAGATATTGCAGCGGAGGCTCGCCCAGGGTGGTGGTAAAGCGACGCTGCAGCTGGCGGGGGCTCAGGTGGACCATTTCTGCCAGCTGGCCCAGGCTGGTGCTTTGCTTGTAGTGCTCATGAATCCAGGCCTGAATGGTCTGTACCTGATCGTCCTGGTGGTAGCTGTGGGCGGGCAGGCCGGCGTAGATACTTTGCAGGTCATTACGTACATCAATCACAAAGGCGCGGGCCAACTCCCGGGCAAGGTCGGCACCACAATAACGCTCCACCAGCAGGATGGTCAGATCCCGCCAGGCGGTGCCGCCGCCGGCGCAGAAAATATTGCCATCACGGGTGATCAGCTCACGCTCGTTGAGTTTGACCTGCGGATAATGATGCCGGAACTGCTGACTGAAACCCCAATGGGTCGTCGCGGTCTTGCCGTCCAGCAGGCCGGCCTCTGCCAACAGGAAGGCACCGGTACAGTTGCTGGCCAGATCCGCGCCCCCCTGATAAAGAAACCGCAACCAGGGCAGCGCCTCCTGTTCCTGGGCCAGTACGGTTTCCAGCTTGCCGCCGATGGTTGGCACGATCACCAGGTCAGCCTGATCCAGTTGCTCCAGGGAGCAGTCCACTGCCATGCGGATGCCGTTGGTACAGCGCACCGGATTGCCGCCCCGGGAGACAACCTTGACCTCGAATTGCCGATTCAAGGGTTGATCATGTATCCGGTTCCAGGTCACCCCGGTCAGGTTGAACAAATCCACCACCCCGGTCAGAGCAGAGGCAAAAACGCCATCGAAGGCTAATACGGCTACTCGATACATCGTGTCGTATTCCACCATGAATAAGTCATAGGCGACAATGCCAGACGGGCAGGGGGAATGGCAAGCTGTTCCACCTGAATTAACCGGAGCCAAGCCGTGAGTGATGTGATTCTCGACCGTCGTGATCTCAGTTTTCAGTTGTTCGAGGTGCTGGATACCGACACCCTGTTTCAGCGTCCGCGTTTTGCGGAACACAGTCGCGAGACGGTTGAGGCCGCACTGGATACCGCAGAGAAACTGGCCCGGGAAAAATTCGCCAATCACAACAGCCTGGCGGACAAGGAAGAACCCTCCTTTGTGGACGGCAAGGTGGTAATGCGTCCGGAAGTCAAAGAGGCCTTCGACGCTTATATCCATGCGGGTTTCCTGTCTTCGCGGGCCAGCTTTGAAGAAGGGGGCATGCAGTTGCCGGAGATCGCTGCGGCGGCCTGTAAAGGCATGTTCACCTGTGTGAATCCCAGCTCCACCGGCTATGCGTTTCTGACAGCAGCAGCGGCCAATGTGATTCGCAGTTTTGCCAGCGATACGCTGAAATCACAGTTTCTGACGCCGATGATGGCGGGGCGTTTTACCGGCACCATGGCATTGACCGAACCCCATGCCGGCTCCTCCCTGGCGGACATCCGCACCCGTGCGGTGCCTCAGGATGACGGCAGCTATCGCCTCAAGGGCAACAAGATCTATATCTCCGGCGGTGACAACGAGTTGGCGGAGAATATTGTGCATCTGGTGCTCGCCAAGATACCCGGCGGTCCGGAAGGCGTGAAAGGCATTTCCCTGTTTGTGGTTCCCAAGTATCGCCTGGATGCGGATGGCAATCCCGGCGAACGTAACGACGTGATACTGGCCGGGCTGATTCACAAACTCGGTTATCGCGGTACCACCAGCACGGCGCTGACGTTCGGTGATAATGATGATTGTCACGGCTATCTGGTCGGTGAACCCCACCAGGGGTTGCGTTACATGTTCCAGATGATGAATGAAGCTCGGGTCGGGGTCGGGTTTGGGGCTGCTGTGCTGGGCTATCGGGGCTACCGCTTTGCGCTGGATTACGCCCGGGATCGCCTGCAGGGTCGTCACCCGGACGATGCGGATTTCAGCAAACCACAGGTGCCGATCATTGAACATGCGGACGTGAAGCGTCTGCTGCTCACCCAGAAAGCCTATTCGGAAGCGGCCATCGCCATGAGTCTGTATGGCTATCGTCTGGTGGATGATATCGAGACCGGTGACGAGGCCGCGGCGAAAGAGGCGCACCTGTTACTCGATCTGCTGACGCCGGTACTGAAAAGCTGGCCCTCGGAATTTGGTGTCAAAGCCAACGACATGGCCATTCAGGTATTCGGTGGCGCCGGTTACACCCGTGAGTACCCGGTGGAACAGGTTTGGCGGGACAACCGACTTAACCCGATCCATGAAGGCACCACCGGTGTGCAGGGCATGGACCTGCTGGGACGCAAGGTGTGGATGGCCAATGGCAAGGGGCTGCAACTGCTGGCCCAGCGTATGCTGGCCGACATAGACAACACCACAGACGAACGCTGCCAGCCTTTTGCACAGGCCTTGAAGGTCATGTTGCCGCGTATTGAAGCGGCTACGACAGTGGCGGGCAAGCTGATGGCAGAGCAGGGACCGCGAATGGCGCTGTCCAACGCCAATGCCTATCTGCAACTGATGGGGCATACCGTGGCGGCCTGGATGTGGCTGCGACAAGCCAATGCGGCCGCTGCGCTGGAGGCTCCCGAAGACCATAATTTTGCGCAAGGAAAATTGCAGGCGGCCCAGTATTTCTTTCACTGGGAGCTACCCCGGGTTGAGCTGGACGCGCAACGGCTTATCAGTGCGGACAACACCTTTATCATGATGGAAGATCACTGGTTCTGACAGCGCAATCTTGTGTGCCTATCGTCATCAGGCTCGGGACCTGCCTCGGCAGGAATAGCTATGACGGTATTTTCAAGCCTCCTCTGCGGAGGCTTTTTTTTGGGTTAACACCGGCAGCGTTACAAAACCTAGGGTGCACTGCGCTTAAGCGAACTGCACCGATCCGGCGTTTGATGGTGCAGTTCGCTTAGGCTCAGTGCACCCTACGAATAAAGGAAGGTTTTCGTGGACTCGAAGCGATGCAGGGCGGCCTTGCAAAAACAAATACCCCAAACAAAAAGAGCCCGGCAATGCCGAGCTCTTTTTCGCTGTTAACTATTAATTGTTAACTATTCACTGCCTTTCTCACCCTTCCCATTTGCGCAGTACCAGACTGGCATTGGTGCCACCAAAACCGAAGCTGTTGCTGAGTACAGTGGTTGGGCCTGTGTCCTTGCCTTGCACAAGAATCGGCAGACCTTCCGCTTTCTCGTCCAGCGTCTCGATATTGGCGCTCAGGGCGGTGAAGTTGTGCTGCATCATCAGCAGGCTGTAGATGGCTTCGTGGACACCCGCCGCGCCGAGGCTGTGGCCGGACAGGCTCTTGGTGGAGCCGATGGACGGACAGTTATCGGCAAAGACCTCACTGATGGCTTTCAGCTCGGCCACATCCCCCACCGGGGTACTGGTGCCGTGGGCATTAATGTAATCCACCTGCCCCTCCACGGTGGCCAGGGCCTGGCGCATGCAGCGGGCGGCGCCTTCGCCATTGGGGGCAACCATGTCATGGCCGTCGCTGGTGGCGCCGTAGCCAATCACTTCCGCGTAGATGGTTGCGCCGCGGGCCTTGGCGTGCTCCAGCTCTTCCACGACCACCATGCCGCCACCGCCGGCGATGACAAAGCCGTCACGGCTGGCATCGTAGGCCCGGGAAGCCGTTTCCGGGGTGTCGTTGTACTTGCTGGACAGGGCGCCCATGCCGTCAAACAGGCAGCTCAGCGTCCAGTGTTCTTCTTCGCCGCCGCCGGCGAACACCACATCCTGTTTGCCCAGCTGGATCTGTTCCACCGCGTTGCCAATACAATGCGCGCTGGTGGCGCAGGCGGAGGCAATGGAGTAGTTGATCCCCTTGATCTTGAACGGGGTGGCCAGGCAGGCCGAGACGGTGGACGCCATCACCCGGGGAACCATGTAAGGCCCCACACGCTTGACGCCACGGTTGCGGGCGATATCCGCCGCTTCAACCTGGTTAAAGGACGAGTGGCCACCGGAGCCGGCGATCAGGCCGGTTCGCTCGTTGCTGACCTGGTGCTCTTCCAGACCGGCATCGGCGATGGCCTGTTGCATGGCGATGTAGGCGTAGGCAGCGGCATCCCCCATGAAACGGCGGGGTTTGCGGTCAATGAAGTCGTCCAGCGCGATCTCCGGCGTGCCGGCAACATGGCTGCGCATACCGAGCTCTTTGTAGTCTTCCTTGAAGCGAATGCCGGAACGGCCCTCGCGCAAGGACCGGGTGACGCTGTCGGTATCGTTGCCCAGGCAGGAGACAATGCCCATTCCTGTGATGACTACGCGGCGCATGATTGACTCCTAAAATCCGTCGGTGGAAGTGAACAGGCCCACGCGCAGGTCTTCGGCAAGATAGATCTCCTTGCCGTCCACGCTGACGGTGGCATCGGCGATGCCCAGAATCAGCTTGCGGGAAATCACCCGTTTCACGTCCAGCTTGTAAGTGACTTTCTTGGCGGTGGGCAGAATCTGCCCGGAAAATTTCACATTGCCCACGCCCAGGGCCCGGCCACGTCCCGGGTGGCCCAGCCAGCCAAGCAGAAAGCCCAGTAACTGCCAGGTGGCATCCAGGCCCAGGCAGCCGGGCATCACCGGGTCGCTCTCGAAGTGGCATTCGAAAAACCACAGGTCCGGGCGAATATCCAGCTCGGCAATAATTTCGCCTTTGCCGTACTTGCCGCCTTCATCACTGATGTGGGTGATACGATCCATCATCAGCATGTTGGGCAAGGGCAGACGGGCATTGCCGGGCCCGAAAAGCTCGCCGTGTGCGCAGGCAAGCAGATCCTCGCGATCGTAGGAGGATTTCTGTTCTGTTGTAGTGCTCAAAGTCTTACTCCGTGAAGGCCTGATGGCGCATTCCGAGTATATGGATGATTTATGACGTTTTATCTTCACCGATATGACACGGTGTCATGATCGAACGCATACTAGCAAAGCCAAGTGAAAGCATACGAACAGCAAGCGTCTCAAAATATGTCGAAAGGATGGCTTTACCGAAAATGACCGATGAACGGACAATAAAGACGCCTGTCTATGATACCCATGAGTCAATTGCGGCTCGGGAGCCTGTGAAAATCGCCTCGCGCTGTTCAACGGCTCCCCCCACGCCACGGACTTGCAATTGCCGGACCATGTACCGATGCTATGCGCGCCGGACCGCGCGTAATGGCGGTTTGACAGGCATCGGACAGTAAAAAAGCGGATTGAGGAGCTCTCGTGGCGGCAGAAATCGGGCATCTATCCCTGTGGTTGGCACTGGCTGCAGCCCTGTGTTTATCGGTATTCCCGTTAGTGGGAGTGCAGCGCAATATCCTCGCCCTGCAATGGTACGCCCGGCCTCTTGCCTGGGTGCAATGGCTGGCCCTGACCCTTTCCATGGTCTGCCTGGGCTACAGCTTCTATATTAACGACTTTTCCGTGGCCTACGTGGCCAATCACAGCAATTCCGCCTTGCCCGTGGCCTACCGGCTGTCCGCTATCTGGGGCGGGCACGAGGGCTCGCTGCTGCTGTGGGGCTGGATGCTGGGCGGCTGGGCGGCCATGGTGGGGGTGCTCAGTCGCAGCGTGCCGCTGGCCATGGTGGCCCGTGTCTTGTCTGTCATGGGCATGATCTCGGTGGGCTTCCTGTTGTTCATGCTGCTCACGTCCAATCCTTTTGATCGCGTGCTGCCCTGGTTCCCGCTGGACGGGGCAGACCTGAACCCACTGCTGCAGGATCCGGGGCTGATTATTCATCCGCCCATGCTTTATATGGGCTATGTGGGTTTTTCCGTGGCTTTCGCTTTCGCCGTGGCCGGCTTGCTGGCCGGGAATCTGGATCCGGCCTGGGCGCGCTGGGCCCGGCCGTGGACCACCGTGGCCTGGAGTTTTCTCACCGTCGGTATCGCGTTGGGTTCCTGGTGGGCCTATTACGAGCTGGGCTGGGGGGGCTGGTGGTTCTGGGACCCGGTGGAGAATGCCTCCCTGCTGCCCTGGCTGGCCGGGACCGCCCTGATCCACTCCCTGGCCGTGACGGAAAAACGTAACCTGTTCCGGGCCTGGACGGTGCTGTTGGCGATCATTGCCTTTTCCCTGAGCCTGCTGGGCACCTTCCTGGTGCGTTCCGGTGTGCTCACATCCGTCCATGCCTTTGCTAACGACCCCGAAAGGGGGGCGTTCATCCTGGGATTCCTGATCGTGGTCGCCGGTGGTGCACTGACGCTGTTTGCGGTCCGCTCTTCCACCCTGACAAACAACAAGGGCTTCAAGCCGGTGTCCCGGGAAGCCTTTTTGCTGGGCAACAACCTGATCCTGCTGACCGCCACCTTTGTGGTGCTGGTGGGAACCATTGCGCCGTTGTTCTTTGAGGCCCTGGATCTGAAAATTTCCATTCGAAGCCCCTATTTCAATGGATTCTTTGTGCCGCTGACCATGGCGTTGATTGTGCTCATGGTCCCGGGTGTCTTCAGTAACTGGAAGCGTCAGGATGGCCGCGTGCTGGTCAAGCGGATGGCCATGCTGGCACCGGCAGCGGTGATTGCCGGCTGGTTCGGCTCCCGCTTGCCGGAGCCATCTCCCTGGCAAGGTGTCCTGGCGATCATGCTGGCGTTGTATCTGGTGTTTGCCCACGTGGATGATGTGGTGCGTCGTGCCAGGGCCTATGGTCAGGGATTCTTTACCGGCCTGCGCAAACTGGGACGGGCTTACTGGGGCATGGTGTCGGCGCACTGCGGACTGGCGGTGATGGTGGCTGGCATCACCCTGGTGAGTTTCCATGAAGTGGAGAGAGATATCCGCATGGGTCCCGGGGACCGGGCCAGTATCGGCGAATACGATTTTGTCTTTGATAGCCTGGACAACTACCAGGGGCCCAACTTTGATTCCACCCGTGGCCATTTCCAGGTTTCCTACCAGGGTGAGCCCGTGGTGATTCTGCATCCGGAAAAAAGAACCTATCACGCCAGTGGCCAGATCATGACCGAAGCTGCCATCGATGCGGGTTTCTGGCGTGACCTTTATGTGGCCATGGGCGAGCCCCTGGATGATGGCAATGCCTGGGCGGTGCGCATTTATTTCAAACCGGGTATCCGCTGGATATGGCTGGGTTCACTGATCATGGCGTTTGGTGGTGTGCTGGCGCTGTCGGATAAACGCTACCGGCGCTTGCGTTTTACCAACGGGGAAAAGGAAGCGACCAATGAAAGCTAATTCTCCCTGGGTATTCCTGCCGCTGGTCGGCTTCGTGTTGCTGGCGGTGTTGTTGGCCAGCGGCCTGGGGCGTGACCCGCAGGAATTGCCCTCGGCACTGGTGGGCAAACCGGTGCCGAGTTTCAGCTTGCCGTCGCTGATGACCGACGAGACCCTGACGCAGGACTCTCTCAAGGGGCGTTGGCAGTTGCTCAACGTGTGGGCCACCTGGTGCCCCACCTGCTATATAGAACATCCTTTCTTGCTGGAACTGGCCGCCCGGGGCGTTGCCATTGCCGGGTTGAACTACAAGGACGAGAGTGATCCGGCCCGTCAGTATCTGGCGGAGCACGGTAACCCCTTCACCCATGTGATCGTGGATGCGGATGGGCAGTTGGGTCTGGACCTGGGCGTTTACGGCGCACCGGAAACTTTCCTGATCAATCCGGACGGCGAGATTGTGCTGCGCCACGCCGGTGACCTGAATGCCCGTGTCTGGAAGGAAAAATTTGTGCCCTTGCTGGAACAGAACCAACCGGGGGGGGAAGCATGACACGGATTCTGCGAATTGTTTTTCTGCTTGGCATTTCCCTGTCGGCCATGGCCGCCACGGATATCTATCAATTCGAAACCCCGGAACAGGAACAGCGGTTTCGGGTTTTGCTGGATGAATTGCGTTGCCCCAAATGCCAGAACCAGAGCCTTGCTGATTCCGATGCCGGCATTGCCCAGGATATGCGCGCCCGGGTCGAGATTATGATCAAGGAAGGCAAAAGCAACGACGAGATCGTCGACTATTTTGTGGCCCGCTACGGCGATTTTGTCAGCTACCGCCCCCCGGTAACGCCGACCACCTCCATTCTCTGGCTGGCGCCATTGCTGCTACTGGGCAGTGGTGCAGTGATCATCGTGCTGTTGTTGCGCCGGGCCAGTGCCCGGGTGGATGACAGTGATGAGGGCGGTGAGGAAAGCGACATGAATCAGCGGGGAGACCGTTAATGGTGTGGATAGTGATTTCGGTGGTCCTGCTGGTCGCCCTCGGCGCCCTGATATGGCTGCTGTGGCAACGCGAAGCCCGCAAGGCGGGCAAGGTAATGCGTGGAGCCATTGGTATCCCTCTGGTCGTGGTGCTGTTGGCGGCTCTCGGGTACGGCCTGATTGGTTATAACGAACACACCAATGACTGGCTTGCCGACCAACAGGAATACCGCGACGTGGCCCGCGCCATTATCGCCGGTGAGTCTCCGGAGCGTGCCGCCTCGGAGGTGCCAGTGGGCGCCCTGGTGCGAGTCCTGCAGTCAGAGTTGGTAAAAGAGCCGTCCGCCATGGGCTGGTATGCGCTGGGCTCGCTCTACGATCAACTCGGCGCCCCGGAGCAGAGTGAGGAAGCGGCCCGCAAGGCGTTGGCCATGAGTCCGCAGGAGCCCGCCATGCACTTGCTGCTGGCCAGGGCGCTGATTCAGAAAGCCGGTGGCAAACTGACGGACCCGGCCCTGGCAGAGCTGCGTTGGGTGCTGGACCGGGAACCTGCCCATGACGGTGCCTGGATGATGCTGGGCATGTCTGCGGATCGGGCCGGGCGCTATGACCTGGCCGAGCAGGGCTGGCAAGCGCTTTTGTCCCGCCACAGTGAGGGTGAAACCGGTGATCTGTTGCGACGCGGTCTGGAAAATGCCCGCCAGCAAAAGGCACGTCAGGAAAAGTTTGCCGGGATTCAGGCGGTGGTCGAGGCGGACGATCTGCCCGCAGGCGGCACCGTCTTTGTCTATCTTCGTGAGGCCGGCAGCAGTGGCCAGCCGCTGGCGGCCCGCCGCCAGGTGGTTCCCCATTTCCCGGCCACCGTGTCGCTGTCGGCTCGGGACTGGCTGCAACGCTATCCGGATGACTCGGCGGCGCTGGTCATAGGCGCCCGTTACACCCCGGCGCCAGGCGGCGGCGTGGATCAGGCTGCCATCATGGCTCCGGTCAAACCCCTTGAACTACCCCAGAAGAGTCCAGCCACGCTGGTTCTCGAACGCCCCTGAGCCCGTCCTTTCAAAGGGGTGCTACCAAGGTAGCACCCTCCAATCACTTGTGAAGAACGGGGCCTCAGGGTAAAGTTGCACCCCTTCGGAGGCCCCTGAATGGGCCAAACGGAAGGTTCTGCAACAAATTCGTGTCGTCAAAGTGCCCGCCTGGCGTTAAAAAGCCCGAACCCGTTATCCGGTTCTGTGCCTTATCGCCTTGATTGGAGCGCTTGCCTGGCTCCCTTGTGACAGAACGTTTCTTTTGGCGCATTGGAGCCTTTTCGACCACAGAACGATGGAGAATCCTATGCGTGTCATCCTGCTTGGTGCCCCCGGTGCGGGCAAGGGCACCCAGGCGCAGTTCATCAAGGAACAGTTCAATATTCCTCAGATTTCCACTGGTGACATGCTGCGCGCTGCTGTTAAAGCAGGCACTCCCCTGGGTTTGGAAGCCAAGAAAGTGATGGATGCCGGTGGTCTGGTGTCCGATGACATCATTCTGGGCCTGGTCAAAGAGCGCATCAGCGAAGACGACTGTGCCAACGGTTTTCTGTTTGATGGTTTCCCGCGCACCATTCCCCAGGCGCAAGCGCTGGTAGAGCAGGGCGTGGATATCGACTTCGTGGTCGAAATCGATGTGGACGATGAGGAAATCATTGAACGCCTGAGCGGTCGTCGCGTTCATCCTTCCTCCGGACGGGTTTACCACATCAAATACAACCCGCCGAAGGAAGACGACAAGGACGATGAAACCGGTGAAGAACTGGTTCAGCGTGATGACGACAAGGAAGAAACCGTCCGCAAGCGTCTGGAAGTGTATCAGTCTCAAACCCGTCCGCTGGTGGACTTCTACCAGGATCTGGCCAAGAAAGACGATGCCAAGGCGCCCCGCTACGTGCGTGTGGCCGGTGTTGGCTCCGTGGATGATATCCGCAGCCGAGTGCTGGACGCTCTGCAAGACTGATCCTTGCTTGAAGGTGTCAGACTGAAAAAGGGAAGCCTGCGGGCTTCCCTTTTTTGTTGGCGGAGGCTCCACGGGCTCTCGCCGGTACGCCGGGAGGCTCCTCCCGGAAACCTTTGCCATGTCCGCGAATGCGTCCGGAAAAGATGCCACGCCGGTCGGCAGGTTTCTTGACGAGTGGCGACAACAGAAAAAATTGCATACTCATGGCGCGATTGTGCGAGTCAGAAAAGCCAGCGCTTGAGCGAAGTGGCTTCACGGTGGCTCAGCCATGAGGGTTATTCCTCTCCCTCCCTCATCTCCTTTTGTCATGTCCTCGACGGTTGTGCGCTGCACTGCGATTACGCCCCTGTCGCCTGCCTAAACGACATCTTGCTGTGGTCACCATAATCTTGAGCCGGGATGTTTCCTGGCCCCTGTGTAAAAAGGCAAGCCTGATAGCGTTCCGTGCACTGTCATTGTCCACGGGGTGCTGCCCATGATCGTGCATTCTCTTTTCGGCGAATTTTCAGCAGCAATCGAAAATGTAACCTTTCTACACAAGGACTCGGCCAGTCGGCTGCTCCCGGGCCTGCGAGCCACACCCTGACGGGATAGCAGGGCAGGGGCGTTTTTTTCTTTTCACTGTTTCGCAATATCACCGTCGCCGTACATCTTTGTGCCAACACCCTGTGCCGATCGGTGTTGTTGCCATGGTGCATTGAATGATCTCCATCGCGATTTTATTTAATAAAACGGCCCAAAAGCGCAGAAAAATATTCCTGACGGCTTTTCAGATGTGCCAGTCAGGCTGACAGAGGAGGGCCGGAAAATGTTTTTTAAGAAACAGAAAAGGAATCAAAAAAGCGATGTCAGCAAATACGAAAAGCGCTAAATGAAAAAAACAAAAACGAATTGGTCAAATAATGTACCAACTGATTTTTTTTTATGCTATTTTTCGAATTGTCGCAGTACTGATGACAACGCCATAGCTTAGGAGATCAATCATGGCTCGAGCAAAGAAAGCCGCCGCTAAAAAAACTGCGGCGCGTAAGCCCGCAGCAAAGAAGGCAACCGCTGCCAAGGCACCGGCTCTGCCGAAGTCCGTCACTAATGCCGAATCCAAGGTGAAGCTGCAGCAGAAAGCCGTGGACCAGGCGCAGAAAAAAGCTGAACAGACACAGACCAAACTGGACAAGCACCGCGCCAAGATCGATACCGAAAATGGCAAGCTGTCGAAAATGCGCGCTGACCTTGCTGCCAAGCGTGATAAGGCGAAGGCGTCTTCCACCGCTGCCGCCAAGCGCGCAGTGGAAACAGCACGTGGTCGCATGAATACCGCTCGTTTGAAACTGCAGGATCTGCGTGGTGAAGCCAAGCTGATTCGTGCTGAAATCCAGGCGTCCAAGAAAGTGGTCACCCGTGAGGTGAAAAAGCTCCGTACCGCTGAGCGCAATCTGAAGACCAAGTTGCGCGAACACGAGCGCAAACTGGCGAAGAAAGCCAAAGCCGAGCAGAAAAAAGCCGAGCAGAAAGCGAAGGCCGCTGCCAAGAAAGCAGCAGCCAAAGCCAAGCGCGCGGTAAAGAAAAAAACCACCACGCGTAAAAAGGCGGCTACCCGCAAGGCTCCTGCCAAGAAAACCGCAGCCAAGCGCAAGCCTGCTGCCAAAAAAGCGGCCGCTCGCAAGACGCCGGCCCGCAAGAAAGCGGCCAGCAAGCGTCCAGCGGCCAAGAAATCGTCCTGATCCCCTGATCCGGACTTTCTGAAAAAAGCCCCGCCATCGCGGGGCTTTTTTTGTCGAAATACCAGGGTCTTTCCAATCCGTAGGGTGCACTGAGCCTCAGGCGAACTGCACCATCAAGCGCCGGATCGGTGCAGTTCGCCTGAGGCTCAGTGCACCCTACGCAATCGGTGGCGGTCAGGGGGCAACCCCTGGTTCCTTGTCCTGAGTCACCGCCAGCCTTCCTTATGCCTGTCCCGGTCAGCCCCAATCAGGTCTCCCCGGGTCACTCCCGTTGATCTCTACGGTGTGTCCCCCTAAGAGGGGAGGGGATAAGCAAAAAAATGCCCAATGACGGGCCTGACCACGGCGGACTGCTGGCAGGCCAATGATTCCTTACCTGAAAGCAGTTGATAATGATTCGCGTTAGGGTTAGCATGCCCACTAGAGATTGAGGGATGGCATTCTTATGTACGTATGCATTTGTAAGGGCATTACTGACAACCATATACGGGAAGCGGTCGGCAACGGCTGCGACAGCCTGCGTGATCTTCGTCGGGAACTTGGGGTTGGAAGTCAGTGTGGTAAATGTGCCCGTCATGCCCGCCAAGTGATGCGTGAAGCCCGTAGCGCCAACGAGGCCCCCTCTTTCTCTCACTCTTCCTCTGACGGTGTGGTGGTCTACTGGCCCCAAACCGCATAACTAATCGTTCTCATTTACATAAGCGCTTGTATTGCAAGCGCTTTTTTGCATTCCTGCCTTGTCTCTGTCATCTGCTTGCTGAACAATGGGGGTTAACCCAAGTTTAGACACAAGTTCATCGGACGGAGACAACCCCATGAAAGGCGACGCCAAGGCGATTGAGTACCTGAACCGGGCACTCGGCAACGAGCTCGTGGCCATCAACCAGTACTTCCTGCATGCCAAAATGTACAAGGACTGGGGCCTCCAGGCGCTGTATGAAAAGGAATACCACGAGTCCATCGATGAAATGAAACACGCGGACTGGCTGGTAGAGCGTATTCTCTTTCTGGAAGGCATCCCCAACCTGCAGGACCTGGGCAAGCTGATGATTGGTGAAAACACCAAAGAGATGCTTGAGTGCGACCTCAAGCTGGAAAAGATGGCGGTACCGGACCTCCGCGAAGGCATCGCCTACTGCGAATCCATTCAGGATTACATCAGCCGTAACCTGCTCAAGGACATCCTGGAATCCGAGGAAGAGCACATCGATTGGCTGGAAACCCAGCTCAGCCTGATCAACCTGGTGGGCATCGAAAATTACCTGCAAAAACAAATGGAAACCGCAGAAGACTGATTGCTGAAGTTTTAAGCGACTGGCGCTTGACTCCCAGCAGGGCTTTCGGAATAATGCGCAGCCTCTCGGGGCGATACAGCAACGAGACATGCACCGGTAGCTCAGTTGGATAGAGCAACTGGCTACGAACCAGTAGGTCGGGGGTTCGAATCCTCCCCGGTGCGCCATATCCCTAAAAGGGCCCGCTAATCAGCGGGCCCTTTTTCGTTTCAGCCAGAAAAAATAATCACGCCACAAGGTATGAAGCTGGCGGCCTGGTCCGCTGACCCACATGAATTGATCAAATTGATCACCCTTGTTGTACTCAAGCCTCATTGCAGATTGTCGACAATCCCTCTACATTCCCAGAAATCGACGAGAGATAATCGGAAATATCCCGAATACCACCCGGGAGCCTTCCGGGCGCCTGCTGACACGGCGGGCTGGCCCGCTCTCGCCCGCGGTAATGCAAACCGCCACCGGAACCGTAAAGGAGTGTTCCATGAACACACTGATGGCCCAGGGCCTGGAGCTCATGCTGGTCGGCATGGGCGTAGTCTTTACCTTTCTGATTATTCTCGTGGCCGTGACATCCCTGATGTCCGCACTGGTAAAACGTTTCGGACAAGCGCCCGCAGACGTCCCTGCGCCGGCTACCTCTGCACCTGCAGCAGCGCAACCGTCTCCCGCGGTGATCAAAGCCATTGAGTTGGCGGTGCGTCAGCACCGGCAGTCCCAGTCATAACCGGAATTTCTCCATGAGTGATCACAAGCCTCTGGGCATCACCGATGTGGTGCTCCGCGACGCCCATCAGTCCCTGTTTGCCACACGCATGCGTCTGGACGACATGCTGCCGATTGCCGCTGAACTGGACGAGATCGGTTTCTGGTCCCTGGAATCCTGGGGTGGCGCGACTTTTGATGCCTGCATCCGCTATCTGGGCGAGGACCCCTGGGAGCGTATCCGCGAACTGAAAAAGGCCATGCCCAATACGCCGCAACAGATGTTGCTGCGCGGACAGAACCTGCTGGGCTACCGCCACTACGCCGACGATGTGGTCGACGCCTTTGTGGAACGCGCCGCCGAAAACGGCGTGGACGTGTTCCGGGTGTTCGATGCCATGAACGACATGCGCAACATCGAGCGCGCCATCGCCGCCGTGATCAAGCAGGGCAAACATGCCCAGGGCACCATCGCCTACACCGTCAGCCCGGTGCATACCCTGGATATGTGGGTAGAGCAGGGCAAGGTGATTGAACAGATGGGCGCCCACTCCGTGGCGATCAAGGACATGGCCGGCCTGCTGCGCCCCAATGTGGCCTTTGAGCTGGTCAGCCGCCTCAAGCAGACGCTGTCCATTCCGGTGCACATGCAGTGTCACGCCACCACCGGGCTGTCCACTGCCACCGCACTGAAAGCCGCCGAGGCCGGCATTGATAATGTGGACACCGCCATCTCGTCCATGTCCATGACCTACGGCCACAGCCCCACCGAGTCCGTGGTGGCCATGCTGGAAGGCACCGACCGTGACACCGGCCTGGATTTGAAAAAACTCAATCGCATCGCTGGCTACTTCCGCGAAGTGCGCAAGAAGTATGCGAAATTCGAGGGCAGCCTGCGCGGCGTGGATGCGCGCATCCTGGTGGCCCAGGTGCCTGGCGGCATGCTTACCAACATGGAAAGCCAGCTGAAAGAGCAGGGCGCCACCGACCGCTTCGACGAAGTGCTGCAGGAAATTCCTGCGGTACGCGAAGACCTGGGCTTTATTCCCCTGGTCACGCCCACCTCCCAGATCGTCGGCACCCAGGCGGTGCTCAATGTGCTCTCCGGCGAACGCTACAAGGCACTGAGCAAGGAAACCCGTGGCGTATTGCGTGGCGAATACGGCGCCGCCCCGGCGGCCTTCAATACCGAGTTGCAGGCCCGCGCCCTGGACGGCGACGAGCCCATCACCTGTCGCCCGGCGGATCTGATCGACGACGAGATGGACAGCCTGATCCGTGAAGTGGAAAAACTGGCCGGCGAAAAAAAACTGACGCTGGCGGATGGCGAGCGCCGCATCGATGACGTGCTGACTTACGCGCTTTTCCCGCAGATCGGCCTGCGTTTCCTGGAACACCGTGGCGACGCCTCGGCATTCGAGCCGGTGCCGGATGGCCAGACGGCCCCCGTGGCGGGTAACAGCGAGGGTGTTTACACCGTGGAGGTGGATGGCCGGGAGTACACCGTCAAAGTCAGTGACGGCGGTGACGTGACCGGTATCAAGGCACTCGGCGAAAGCGCAGGGGCTACCCAGCCCAACCCGCCGGTGGTCCACAACCCGTCCCAGAGCACACCGATCCCGGCGCCCCTGGCGGGCAACATCTTCAAGGTGCTGGTGAAGCCCGGTGACCGGGTCACCGAAGGGCAGAAGATCATGGTGCTGGAAGCCATGAAAATGGAAACCGACGTGTCCAGCCCGGAAGCGGGCATTGTCACCGAGCTGGCAGTGAAAGAGGGCGACGCCGTCACCGTCGGCCAGACCCTGCTCAGCGTGGAGCCGGCCCATGGATAAGCTGGAAACCCTCTGGCACAGCACCGGCCTGTTTCATCTGTCCGGTGGCCAGTTGATCATGCTGCTGGTCTGTCTCGGGTTGCTGTGGCTGGCCATCAACAAGAAATTCGAGCCGCTATTGTTATTGCCCATCGGTTTCGGTGGCCTGCTGGCCAACATACCCGTAGCCGGGCTGGCGGAATCCGCCATCAGCCAGGCCATGCACTTCGGCAATCAGGACTTGCTCGCCAGCATGGCCCAGGTGCTGGGCATGGATGCGGATGCCGGGCGAGAAGCGCTCTATAAAGCCGCTCAAGCTGCCGGGCCTGCTGCCCAGGATCAACTCCACCATCTGGCGAAGAGCGCCAACTACGGCGATGGCATTCTCTACCTGATCTATACCGTGGGCCTGATGACCGGCATCTTCCCGCTGCTGATCTTCATGGGCGTGGGCGCCATGACCGACTTCGGCCCGCTGCTGGCCAACCCGCGTACCCTGTTGCTGGGGGCCGCGGCCCAGTTCGGGATCTTTGCGGCCCTGTTGGGGGCGCTGGCGCTGAACTTTCTGGGTATGGAATTCTCCCTGGCGGATGCGGCGGCCATCGGCATCATCGGCGGCGCGGACGGCCCCACCTCCATCTACGTGACCACCAAGCTGGCCCCGGAACTGCTCGGCGCCATTGCTGTGGCCGCCTACTCCTACATGGCCCTGGTGCCGATTATCCAGCCCCCCATCATTCGCGCCCTGACCACGGCCAAGGAACGCACCATCAAGATGGAACAGCTGCGCCCGGTGAGTCAGACGGAAAAGATTCTCTTCCCGATTCTGCTGCTGGTGCTGGTGGCGCTGGTATTGCCCGATGCGGCGCCGCTGCTGGGCATGTTCTGCCTGGGTAACCTGATGAAGGAATCCGGCGTGGTCAGCCGTCTGGTGGACACCACCAGCAATGCGCTGATCAATATCGTCACCATCATGCTCGGCCTGGCGGTGGGCGCAAAACTCAGCGCCGAACAGTTCCTGGTCATGGAAACCCTGGGCATCCTGGTGCTGGGCCTGGTGGCCTTCATGATCGGCACCGCCACCGGCGTGCTCATGGCCAAACTGCTCAACCGTCTCAGCCACCACCCGGTGAACCCCATCATCGGCGCCGCCGGCGTGTCCGCCGTGCCCATGGCCGCCCGCGTGGCCAACAAGGTGGGCCTGGAAGCCAACCCCCACAACTTCCTGCTGATGCACGCCATGGGCCCCAACGTTGCCGGCGTCATCGGCTCCGCCGTCGCCGCCGGCGTCCTCCTCAACTTCGCCGGCTAACCCGGCGCGGCCCAGGCCGCGCCGCCCCAACCTTTCTACTCCAAACCCTTCTACACCCACCCTGTAGGAGCGGCGCTTGAGCCGCGAACCGCGCGCAGCGCGGAAATCGCCCGCAGGGCGATCAGACATAGCCGATTCTTCCGCTTCCCTCTAAGCAATTCGCACCTCAAGAGGCGACCAACGGCCCGCTGATCTACACCCACCGGGAACCCCAACGCCTATAGTACGTCGAACAGCCAAACCCCAACGGAGCGACCCCCTTGCCACCCACCCTGCAAACCCTGACCGACAAGCTCTACCAGATCCGCCACCTGTGGGCGGTGATCAGCTTTGCACTGGGCCTTTCCAGTTACTTCCTGGTGGAACGCCAGCCCTGGCTGGCCGCGGTGCTCACCGGTTTTCTGGTACTGAGCTGGCTGCTCCTGCTCACCGAAGGGCTCTGGCAACGGCGTCTCGCCGGTACCGCCATGGAGGGCATGTCCCAGGGCATGCTCAAACTGCTGCTGCAGGCCGTCCACCAGGAAGCCTTCTTCTTCAGTCTGCCGTTCGTGCTGCTGCAATGGTCCGGCGGGGCGGAATACATCTTCTTCACCACTCTGGTGATCAGTGCAGCGCTGGTCAGCATCATCGACCCGCTGTACTTCTGGCTGGCACGGCACCGGGCCCTGTACTTCGGCTTCCACGCCTGGGCCCTGTTTGTGGCCCTGTTGGTACTGCTGCCGTTGATCTTCCACTGGAGCACGGATTCCTCCCTCACCTGGGCCGGCTGGCTCACCGCCCTGTTTGCGTTGCCCAGTTTCTGGCGCTTCGGTGGGCCGCGAAAATGGTTTCGCTGGGCGGGTTTGCTGGCCGTGTCCTGTGTGATCGCCCTGGCGCCACGCTGGCTGGCCCCCCTGGTGCCACCCCTGACCCTGTCCCTGGAAGAGCGCGCCATGGCCCTGTCCTTCAACCGAGAGCAACGCCAGCCGTTGGTTACCGGGCAAAGCTTCACCAGCGACGAAGTCACCGCCGGCCTCTATGCCTACACCGCCATCAAGGCGCCGTTGGGCCTGGGACAGGAGATTTATCATTACTGGTTCCAGAACGGCGAACAGGTCGACCGGATTCCTCTCAAACTCTACGGCGGCCGTGAATCCGGTTTTCGCACCTGGTCTCACAAACGCCATATCCCGGTGCCCTCAGAAGGGCGCTGGCGAGTGGAAGTGCGCACAGCTGACAATCAGATCATCGGCGTCATGCGCTTTACCATCACCCCCTGAGTCCAGCGGCTCCCCAGCCGCTACTTACCCCAAAAGCCCTTCAACACCCCAACCCCCAACCCCCAATCCTCGTTGGAGCCTTGCTCGCAAGGCGAAGGGGCAAACGTCACTGCCGTGCTTTAGAAGTCCGCAGCGTCTTCGCAAGCCAGGCCCAGTGGTTCATTCAGACCCTCCAGGCCGTCCCCCATCAAACGGGTCTCCCCAATATGCCGTGCTCAACAAACCAAGCCATATCTTTGTAGGATATGGCTTACAGAAAATGCTAAACGGTTGATATAGAGTGTTTTTCAGAACGGGGGATATCGGGGTAAGTCAGGAAATAGGCCGCTTCTTCGAGTTTTGTCAGACGAGAAGAGTTCTTGTTTTTGCTGTAAGTGCCTGACGGGCTTTCGGGTTTCTGTGTTTCTCCCCGAAATCCATCAAAGAATTATCTCGAAAAAAGATATGTCGAATCGTTCGACTGAATACGCTGTTAAATCGTAAGGGGGGTTATGTTTAGGGGTGTGTATTTTTTCAGGTCTGGTGAATTGTCTGAGAAGCTGAGTAGAGGCGAAGTGACAGATGATTTGGTTTTCAGTCACTTACTTGTGTATAGCATTTTATTTGCAAGCTATATCTCAATTCCTGTTGTGGTTACCTGTTCGGCTGATTCGGAGTTAGGGTTTCGATATCAGGCTTTGAGTTTCATTGCATTCGCTGGAGTACAGTATTGGGGGATGAAATGGCTCTATAGGACTAACAGTCAGGGTGATGGCAAAGACTTTTTTCTTCGTTGGGCTGCTCTTTCGCTGCCTGTCGGCGTTCAAGTGCTCATTATCAGTGTCGTTTTAGGGGCTGTTTATGGCGCTGTAGTTGGGGCGAGTGCTGTAGGTTGGGCAAATGGCTTTCCTGCGTACGTATGGGAAGTAACCGGTATCCTCTACGGAGCCCTGATTCAGGTGATTTATTACCGACTGATGCAGACGGATTTAACAATTTGCTCAAGCGGGCCGCAGCAAGCTGCGTCCGATTAGCATGGGCGTTAAATAGAAGAGAGACCAATCGTGATGGGGTTTGGAAGCCTAATATCAGCATTGTCCTTGCATAGATCTGAAGAGCGGGCAAAGCAGGATCGTCGTGATCGAGCGATCCGGGATTTATATACTGCAATCATTGAATCAAGAGCAGCGTTAAATGAAATAGACGAAAATACTCGAGCTAGTGGAGAAACATTTAAATCAGGATTTGAAATGAGGAGAGCACGCGCGAGATTTATTGATAGGCAAAGGTTGAATAAGGTCGCTCTCGACTGGGCCCAGGCAGAAGTTTCTTTGAAGTATTTTGACCACGAAGTTGGGATGATGTTTGCTGACTGGATAAAAGTTAGGCATTGGCTTGAAGGTCTCAAGACGCCAGAGTCAGTTTTGAGTTTTCAGAAAGCGACGTTGGAAGACGCGCAAGCTGCTCTTGAGAAACTTATGGATACGCAATATCGCTGATTTAACAATTGTGTCAACGGGGCCGGTTTCCCGCTGTCGCTCAAAACCGGCCCTTAAGCCAGCGTTATGAGCGATCAGAGTAAGAGCTATATTTCTGGGGATGGGGGCTATTTGTACTATTTTGTACAGCGCCATCTATTATTGCTGGGTCCTGGATGCTGCTTGAGCGCCTGTGTTCATCACAATGCCATGCATGCGACCAGCGCATGCATGGCGGGCGTTAACTACTTGAGATGTTTATGAGTGAACTCGAAACGGTCGTGCTGGGAATAGTCAGTGGCATCCTGACGACGGCAATATTGTACCTTCTGGCATTGTTTTTAAAGCAGCAGTTGCTCCCATGGTATCAAGGGGTCTCATATAAAGGCGTGGATATAAACGACACCTGGATCTGCGAAATCGAGCTGGAAGAAGGCAGAAAAGCAAAATTCGAAATGACAATTAATCAAAAGGCCCATAACTTATCTGGCGACACTACTGTTATCCAAGGAAAAGATATTGAAAACCCATCATTAGTAACCAATTTCAAAGTGGAAGGAACGATATGGGAGGGATTTGTTACACTTAATATGCAGAGCAAAGATAGAAAAAGGCTGTCTTACTCAACTTCACTTTTGCAAGTTATAAATGGTGGGGCAACCCTGAAAGGGATGTACGTGTACCGATCTATAAGGAAAGACAGTATAAATACGGTCGAAACAACTTGGCGTCGAAAAAGCAGTTGACAAGTGAATGTTGCGCAAAATTTCCGTTTCACTCCGATTTCCGAAAATTCTGGCGTTATGCATAGGAAGATGATGAGCGATTTAGCAGAAAAAGTTAGGAAAGATTCTCTCTCTTCGGGATTTGGTAATCACCCCATTTTTAGCATCGCCCAAAAGTAGAGCTTACGCAGCCATCAGTGGCGGCTTGCCGCCATTGGCTTTGTGGGGTCGACGGTGATTGTAAAACCATAACCACTTGGTCGCA
>Ga0105227_100076_pt1 | contig 43521 bp, 36 predicted proteins | sample Virmet3734_803_FD_89585 | JGI IMG/M metagenome (GOLD analysis project Ga0105227, IMG submission 89585) | Marine viral communities from the Southern Atlantic ocean transect to study dissolved organic matter and carbon cycling - metaG 3734_803 | ecosystem: Environmental > Aquatic > Marine > Oceanic...
ATATCAACAAGATACGACAAGCTAGCTCGAAACTATAGCAGTACAGTCGCATTGGCATTCATGATGATGTGGCTACCAATGTACTGCTGAACAAATAATGTTCAAAGATCAACAGCCTCTAGGCAAACTTAAAGACAGCGGCACCCAAATAGTTTTCGACATGAACCATCGGCCAGCGTTGTGGAAAGGCAGAAACGATGCAAAAGCCTTATATGAAAAAGCGTTTGAAGTTGCAGATATCGCTTTACCAGGGCTTGAAGATTTTAACTTCTTATACGGGTTTGAATCAGTAGAGGAAATTGTTTCGTTTTTAGCCCCGTTTTCTTTCAAGCTGCTAGTTATTAAAAACGGAAGTCGCGCGGTAACACTGGTGGATGCCGAGGGGGAAGTCTCTGAAGTGGGATTGACGCCTGTCAAAAACGTCGTAGATACAACATCAGCAGGGGACGCTTTTAACGGTGTTTTCCTAGGTGCTTACCTCTCGGGCGAAAAACCAGAAAGCTGTGTTAAAAAAGCCGTCCAGTGTGCAGGCTTCGTCATTCAACATCCCGGGGCTATAGTGGATAAAGCATCCTACTCTGATTTAGTTTCATCCTTTTCCCCTTCGCTCGCTTAGCCCTGGAACGCGTTAACTAAAAAATTCAGGCCGAGATGGCCCGCTCAATATCAAGAGACGATACATGAAAAAGATATCAGAAGTTATGGGCAAGCAACAATTGCTTCCTATCATTCAAGCAGATAATGAAGCTGACGGCGTGGCGATCGCTCGCGCAATGTCAGAAGCGGGACTGACGACCGTAGAAGTGGTTTTGCGCACAGAGCACTCTGCGAAATGTATTAGCGCTATTAAAGCGGCGTTGCCGCACATGATTGTTAGTGCTGGTACCGTCATTGATAAAGCATCACTTGATGCCGCGATAAATGCCGGGGCAGACTTTATTGTTACACCAGCGGTAACTGAACGTTTGCTTACCATGCTAGTAGCATCGGGGTTACCTGTGCTTCCTGGTGTGTCAAACGTGTCTGATATTGTACTGGCAAGAGAACATGGCTTTAGAGAAATGAAATTGTTTCCAGCGTCACTATCTGGCGGCGCGGCTTTTCTAAAAGCCGTAGGAGGTTTGTTTAAAGACACACGATTCTGCCCAACCGGTGGAGTATCGCCCGACAACTTTAATGATTACCTTGCATTAAATAACGTATTTGCTGCAGGTGGTACCTGGGTTGCTAAACCGCAATGGGTTGCAGATAAGCAATGGGACCTTATTACACAGGCGTGCCTACAGGTTTAATAGGTAAAAGACAGAATAAAATAAAGCACGAAAAAGAGCCGGCATCGTTGCCGGCTCTTTTGTCTAAAGTCTCTATTGTCGATTTAGCAAACTACCACTATCATTTACTGATATGCCAGTTACGCTCTATCATTACAGTACGAAAGCCCTCTTATTGGCTGTTTAGAAGTTAATACAATGTCCTTAAACAAATCGTTACTAGCCGTGATGGCCACAGTCGCATGCTTATTCTCGTTAGAGGGAATGGGTGGCACTGACAAACTCGAACTTTCGGGCTTTGCCAGGGCGGTAGGTGGGAAGTTAGATACAAATCTTGCCACCTATGAAGGTTACGATAGTGGCGTCAGTTTTTCTGAAAAATCGCTTATTGCTGTACAAGCTGACTATGGGTTTTCATCAACGTTATCAGCTTCCGTTCAGTTTTTACTTCATACAGACCAAGACCGAAAGTCTGGCGTCGAATGGTTATATCTTACCTATGCCCCAGTCGAAGACTGGCAGTTTAACGTTGGTCGTTTACGAACCCCATTTCTGAAGTATTCTGATGTTATTGACGTAGGGTTTGCATACCCTTGGATAAATGCCCCACAGCAGTTGTATAGCAGCTACATGTTTTCTCAGTACGAAGGGGTTAGTTCCCGCTATCGTGCAACGTTTGGCGACGCTGTGGTCGATTTTGAAGCGTATTATGGAGGCTATAAAGATAATCTCATCTCAAGTGGTATTGATGTTGAAGTTGAAGTAGATGAACTCTATGGCGGCGTCATAGAAGTGAATTACGGTGGTTTTCAATTGAGAACCGCGACAATCAAAGGTCCGAAGGTAGAAACATCAATAGATGAAATTGCGCCTCTCATTCAAGGGCTGAAAGCGGCAGGTTTTGACGATATCTCAGAGCGATTTGAAATCAATGACAGTGCTAGTGCTTTTCTTCTTGGCGCGAGCTATGACACGCTAAACTGGTACTTAAGCGGGGAATGGATGAAAGTATCATCTGATATCGACGTTCTGGCTAACTTAGAAAGCTTCTATGTTTCGTACGGTTATTACTGTGAAAGCGTGTTATTTCATATCACTTATGCCGCTTCAAATCAGTCAATTAATACCGTTGAGAATACGATACCCGTAGGTGTCACACCCGCGCTCGACCAGCTTTATTATGCGGTTGAGGAGTTAAATAGTTACTTTCCAACCGACGATCTCGATACGTGGACGCTCGGCGCAAGATGGGACGTAAAGACAAATGTTGCGCTTAAGGCTGAAGTCTCCTTTCTAGATGGCAAAGAAGGGAAAACCTCTTTTTTTGTAGTTGATGACCAGCGCTTTGATAGAAACGCAACGCTTTACCAAGTAGCACTCGAGTGGGTATTTTAATGTTTAGATACACGCTAATAGTGCTTTTGTTACTAGGGGCTCGCGCCGCAATTGCCCAAGACAATATTTGGGTTGTGGCTAATGTTTCAGAAAGTAGCTTAGCGTTTACTAAAGCAGATGTAAGAACGCTTTTTATGAATAATAGTTATACACAGGGTATGGGCTTACATCCGGTTGCTATGGCGCCCGGTAACCGGTCACGCTCCATTTTTAATGCCAAGATTATTACTCTGCCTGAATCTCGCATTCAATCTTATTGGGCACAAATGCGTTTTAGCGGTCGTATGACCCCACCGAAAGAGTTCGGTACGTTGGAAGCAATGCTAGCATATATTGCTAACAACAAAGGTGCCGTGGGGTATGTACCTGCTGAAACTGAATTGCCTGAACACCTAACTGTGATATACAAAAGCCTTTAATAAGCCTCATACAACGAAAGCGCCTTGCTTATAAGGCGCGCCTTCGTGAAGTAGCTAAAACGTCTTCAAGGGGAGTGGGTTTACTGTAAAGAAACCCTTGAAGCGCATGACACCCATTTCGAAGTAAAAATGCCGCCTGCTCTCGGGTTTCTACGCCTTCCGCACAGACCGAGAAGTTTAAGCTTTTTGCCATTTTTATAATGGTTTTTGTGATGAGTTCTGATTGCTCAGAAATGCCAATGTTGTTGACGAAGCTTCTGTCTATCTTCAATGTGTCGATATCAAACTTGGTCAAGTAGCTTAGCGATGAGTAACCGGTACCGAAGTCATCCAACGCAAGCTGACAACCATAATGCTTAATCGATTCGAAAAAGCTATTAGCCACGTTGAAGTTATTCATATACGCGGTTTCGGTAATCTCAATCTCAAGGTTTTTTGCCGGTAGCTTGTTTTCTCTCATTCCCTTCAATATAAATTGGGTTAAGCGTTCGCTATTTAAGTCTTGTGGACTCAAGTTTATCGATATAATAATTTGCGAACCGAAGGACTTGATTAAGCGGGGGGCTTCAATTTCCAATCGCTTTATAATCCACATACTAATTAATGAAATCTTGTCGGTTTGCTCTGCAATAGGAATGAATTCTGCGGGCGACACGTGACCGAGTACATCATCATGCCAACGCAAAAGTGTTTCGAACCCTATGATATTTTGTTCAGCGTCGACTTTTGCTTGATAAGCCAGATAAAACGCATCATTTTCTAATGCACTAGATAGACGGGTTGAGATGAGTACTTTCCGTTTAGTGTCGGCAAGCATTTCCTCGTTGAACCACATAAATCTCGCCTTACCACTGCCCTTGGCTTTGTACATTGCCACGTCGGCGTTGGTAATGAGGCTTGAAAGCTCATAGTTACAGTCACTGGCGAGGGCAAGCCCAACACTTACGCCTGAGTCTAATCGCAAGGTGTTAAAAATATGGGTACGAGACACTGCGACTACAAGCTTGGCAGCCATATCTTCTAGCGTCTTTGGGTCACCTATATCTGGTGCTATTATAATAAACTCATCGCCCCCCAAGCGACCTAGCGTATAGGCTTCGTCAAGCAGCTTGCTCATGATCACGCTTATATGTAATAAAAATTTATCGCCGGTATCATGGCCGAATGAGTCATTAATAGACTTAAAGCCATCAATATCCACAAAAAGAAGGCCAAGTTCACTACGGTTCGTTCGCGCCTTAGTCAGTTCACTAGACAGGATTTTCATTAAAAATTGTCGATTAGGTAAACCGGTGAGCGCGTCGAAATTGGCAAGGCGTTCCATCTGTGACTGCTGCTTTTCTAGCAATGCATTCTTTTGCTGATTGGCTTCAGATTCGGCCTGTATGTTGCCCATCATATTGTTAAAAGCGCGAGAAAGGGCAAGGGTTTCTACTCTCTCCGTTTCTTCTACTTTTACATCGTAATTTTTATCATCAACCACACTATCCATGGTTTTAATAAGGGTATTGAGAGGTCTGAACACCTTGCGTTGGGCTCTTACCGAGACAAGAAGAGAGAGGCAAATAAGAAAAACAACGGAAGGGGCAACTAAGGTGATATAGCGTTCTCGACTATCTCTTATGGCCTCTTGGAGATTGAAAATTAGGATAAACTTTCCAAGCGGGTATATGGGTTCACCTATTGTTTTCACCATTACCACTTTGTTATTAATGTGGTGTAGACCCAGTGCGAGGGCGGTGATCGAATTGACGTCTTCTAGCGCATTAGAGGCCTTTGATGATGTATCTATTTTAAAAATCTGGCTACCGTCTACGTTACTTTCAAATGCGTTAGGTTTAGCTCGCGCCTTCAAACCCGCTTGCCCGATGTAAACGTTCAATAACTCCCCTTGGCTATTGAAAATGTAAGCCGTTTCCGCATACTCATACTCATCTAGCCTAAGCAATACTTCAGTTTGATTAAAGCTGCCTGCAGGCTCATTGATATAATCAATAAGATCAACCGAGATATTTTCACCAATGGCATTAACTTCGGTAGATACAAATTCAATGTAGAGTTTTTCATAAACGTAAATTGATAAGGTAATGATCAACGCGCTAATAATCGCGATTGATGTGACAGTGTTGAAAGAAATTTGAGAACGAAGACTTTTCAAGAAAAAAACTCTAGTTGTCGTTGATACCGGAGGAAAGCGTGCATTGAGAGAACGTCAATCAGCAAAATTTAAAACATCTCCAATACCCATTGAGTATAGACGTTTTATCTTTTTTTCTTGTGTAATTCATCAGCAATTAGTCTAAAAAAGGCCGTAATACGATGCACTCGCAGGTGATAGATTTCTTTTTACACTTTTTTAGTAAAAGCGACGTTTTAAACAAATAGCTTTCTTTAACAAAAACAATGATTGGTAGAGTTGAACAAAAAATGCGCTGGTGGCGTGGGGCGTTTAGTGGTAGACTCCGCGCGCAATTTGTAAGAGTAAATACATACGTTCTTTTCTTGATTTCAAACACCAGTAAGCCAAGTTGGCGATGGCGTATCTCTTTAGGTTTCCCCAGTAATCTATAACCCCCGCGGTTAGCAATAAAGCACTAGCGCTTATACCTTGCGGTAGGCAACTTTTATTAAAATACCCATGACAGGAGTTTATTAATGTCATTTACCCAATTAGGGCTCGCTGAACCTTTGTTGAAAGCTATTGAAAAACGTGGGTTTAGCACACCATCACCTATCCAAGAAAAGGCAATTCCAGAAGTATTGGAAGGGAAGGATGTGCTAGCAGCGGCGCAAACGGGAACCGGGAAAACGGCGGGTTTCGGTCTTCCAATTCTACAAAGATTGATGTCGGGTCCAAAGGTGTCTGCAAATAACGTTAGGGCGCTTATTTTGACGCCAACTCGTGAATTAGCTGCCCAAGTTGAAGAAAGTATTTGCGCATTTAGCGAGTTTTTACCGTTAAAAACAGCCGTCGTATTTGGTGGTGTAGGCATTAACCCTCAAATGATAAAGTTACGCAAAGGCGTAGATGTACTTATCGCAACACCAGGCAGGTTGTTAGATTTATATCAGCAAAACGCGGTGAAGTTTTCTCAACTTGAAGTTTTGGTATTAGATGAAGCCGACAGAATGTTAGATATGGGCTTTATTCACGATATTAAGAGAGTGCTTAAACTGTTGCCTGAAGACCGTCAAAGCTTACTTTTCTCAGCCACCTTTTCTGACGAAATAACCACGCTGGCCAAAACCATTACACGCAATCCGGTAAGTATTTCAACCGCGCCGGCTAACACTACCGTCGATGCTGTAGAGCAGCATCTAGTGACCATTGATAAATCGAAAAAAACCACTGCGCTTATTTGTTTGATAAAACAACAAAAGTGGGAACAGGTACTCGTATTTAGCCGCACAAAACACGGCGCCAACCGCATTGCAGAAAAGTTGACTCGGTCAAAAATTCCTAGTGCAGCTATACATGGTAATAAAAGCCAAGGGGCGAGAACAAAAGCCCTCGCTGATTTCAAAAATGGTGATATAAAAGTACTGGTTGCCACCGATATTGCGGCCCGTGGTATTGATATCAGTGAATTACCTATTGTGGTAAATCTTGATTTGCCAAATACGGCAGCTGACTACGTACATAGAATAGGCCGTACTGGACGTGCTGGTGCCAGCGGCCAAGCTTGGTCATTTGTTAGCGCCGAAGAGCTACAGAATCTTAAAGATATAGAGACACTTATTCAAAAATTGCTTCCTCGTGAAACGCTAGAAGGGTTTGAGCCTCAGCAAGTTGTACCGCCTACAACGCTATCTAAACCGAAAAAGCCCAAGAAAGCGAAAAAGCCGAAAGCCCCCCAAGGTGAAGGTAGCAGCCAGAGTGAAAAAGGCGCGCAAAGTAAAAGAAATGGGCAAAGTACAAATAACAGAAGCGGAAACGGTGGTAATCGCTCAAGTAAATCCAATGGACGAGGAAATACGAGTGGTAAACCTGTTAGGCAAAGAAATACTGGCTCTGAGGGCAATGGTACTCGTCGCCCATCAAAGCGCCGAAGCAGTAACGGGTCAAACCAAAGCAGTGCATCGAGTGCTAAGGCTTAAATAGACGAAACTAGCGGGGCTTAGTGTTGTACGAAGGCCTCGCAGCACTGCCGTTCTTTTGGGAGCAGGCAGCGTTAGTTTCGCTCCCAAGAGAAAGGATGGTAATGGCGAAGTGCTGGTTTAGTATTAACGCCGTTACCGCCTTCAGGATCTAGCGTTATTTCAGTTCGTTTTACTAAGACTTTTTGTAGTTCTGTACGAAACTTCTTCGTTTCTTTCCATAGTGAATTCAACCCGTCAGGCGTATTACCCGCTAAATCCTGCGCTAGCAGCGGGCCTAATGTATCATACGCAGCTTGAAGCCTCGCCGCTTGCTTTTTATTGTACGCACGTTCTTCTTCTGTTGCTTTCCAATGGATTAACTTCGCTTTTTGCGATGTTGTCATAGCTGGAAAGCGTGAGAAATACGCCATGTATTCTGCCAAAGGAATACTATCAGCGCGCCCCCAAATATCCATAGATGCTCTGTTTAATAAGGCGCCTGACTGGGGCTCAATAACCATAACGGTAGGCGTGGCGTAGTAAATTGGATAATCAAACCGCTCGGTAATATTTCTTCTGTCTTCTAGCGTTCCTACATCAACAAATACGGTTTCGTAATGGGCACGTAAGATAAGATCCATCTCTTTAGTTGAAAAGCGCTCAGCTAAGCCAGTGCTGTCGTGGCACCACTGTGCACCAAGCACAACTAATAGTAGTTTGTCTTGCTTAACTGCCCTTTGTTGAGCGCTCACAACATCTTGATAGGGCGAAGGAGAAGATATGTATGCATAAGGGGTTGTATCTTGCGTACTCACACAACCACCAAGTATAAAAAATGAAGCAATAACGATAAGCTGCCTCGAATTGGGTTTAATAAGGCCAGCTAAGCGGGTTAAAAAGCAGAAATTAACAAAAGGTATTTTATGCATAAGACTGTCAAAATATGTGTGAAATCAACGACAATGTAGCACAAAAGGAGGCAGAAAAGCGGTAATTAACCGTATCGGATTACCGCTTTGTCAGAAACGCTATGGCGTGACAGGAATTAACTTCATGTTGATGTTGCCAATGCCCTCAAAGCTTACCGTAGCGCTAGCCCCGGCAACGGTGTCGTGAACACCGGTGATAGCACCAGAACAAATCATACAACCTTTAGGTAGCGTAATGTTGCGTGCCGCAGCTTGATCAATTAAATATGCCACGGCAGCCATAGGGCCACGCAATACGTTGTTAGAAGGGGCAGAGTTAATATGTTCATTGTTGATAAATACAGAAGTCTGTATGTTCTCAATCACTGAATCCCATTGCTCGATAGGTGCGCCAACGACCATCCCTTGGTTAACCCCAAAATCGCTGATGATTGCAGTAGGTCCATAGCTATTTAAGTCTATTACCGGGCTTGAGGCTATTTCAACGCCGGCATAGACTGCGTTAATTAAGTGTTTAAGTGGCCCCTTAGTATCAATTGAACCTGGAGTAATTTCTTTTCCTAACTCGAATACTAGCTCAGCTTCAACAGCAACCATGCCGCCCGCGTATACTTCTAGTTCAACGAACTCATCATCGTTATGAGGGCGCCCAATGAAATGAGTGACCTTCTTAAAAACAGGGCCCATTAATCGCTCGCCACCCATTTGCTCACGTGATTCACCGAAGCGCCTAGAATAAGGCAGCTTACACACAGCGCGATGATATAAAATTGATGTTCAAGCGGAGACAAATCGCTTTGAATTGCCACAACAAAGGCGGTTACCCCCACTAATAAGCAGGATAAAGCGCTGCCCGTAACTGCATAGCGATAGGATAGGAACAACGCGGGGGAATACAGCAAGGTATTTTACTTGGTAGCTAATATTCGTCCCGTGGCTATAGGCATAGCTACTTAGTAACAGCAAGAATAGCCAAGCGCCAATTATCCAATACAGGGTGGTGTTGACCCGGTGTAAGTGCTCACGATCGTATAATACAAAGAGAAGAGGGCACAGTACGATGAGGCCGACAAAGTCACCTAATGAGAAATCAAAAAGTAGGGGAAAAAACACCGTGATATCAGTTTGAAGCTCTATCGCCCTTCTTCCAATAAAGACGGCCCCAAGTACAACACTAATAATTAAACCGACCCCGAGTGTGGCAAGCGTGCTGTTTATGTTGCTGATATAAGGTGCTTTAAAACAGCGTCTGAAGATATAAACGCTAGTACAAAGTAAAGCGGGTGATAGGAGTAAATGAACAAGATACCACCCTAAGCTACCGCTTAAAAATGCGGTGTTATCGAGTATTCCACCAGGGTGAAATAAAACAAAGTGAGTGAGTTTTTCTGAAAAAAGCAGCATAGGCCAGCTTCGTAAGGGAAGTAGCATAAACGCAGCAAAGCGGACGCCTGCGGGCAAATACCAGCTTACCGTACTGGCAATTATTTCGAACTGGGTGCTGATTAGCCATACGCTGTGAAATAGGGCGGTGTACATCAACCCCATGAACAAAAACGAAGTGTTTATGTACGGTTTCAAACTCATCAAATGGTTTTGACTAATGCATCGTCATTAATGACATCGTAAACATCAAGGTAACCTATTTCCAATGCAATTCTTAGCAATCCGAACTGAGAGGTTACGTTTAGCTTTTTATAAATATTCGTTCTGTGAACCATGACCGTTTTGGGGGCGGTATCGATGTGGTAGGCAATTTGTTTGGGCTGAAACCCTTTTGCCAAAAGTAGAAAAATTTCTTTTTCTCTATCGGTGAGGAGCGAGGTTAAGCACTTGTCTCCAAATGCTAATTTCTTGCTAATATCAGAGCTTAAGTAGTTTTCATCTCTTTCCAGCGACTCTAATGAGTTCATTAACTCTTTCGTCGCTGCGTTTTTCGTTACGTAGCCGTCGGCTCCAAGTTCGAGCGCTTTGCTGATATAGCCGACATGTTCGTACATGCTAAGCATTAAGCATTTTACAAAAGGCGCTTGCTGCTTAATCTTTACGAGGGTGTCGAAGCCACTTTCATTTACCAGTGAGATATCCAAAATGGCGACATCGACTTCATCAAACGATGCGTAGGAGGGAAGCGCCCCTATCGAATCTACCGCATAAACAACGTGCCAGCCATACTCTTGTTCAATGAGCGCTTTGATTCCGTCCCGTACTATCTCATGATCGTCAATGATCAGTATATTCATGAAAAATTCTTGCTGATACTTAATGCATCTAGTTTACGTTGAATTTGGCTTATAGTGAATAAGCCGATGGCTTAGGCGCGTTTGCCTTTTAATTAAGTAAGCGCACAAAAAAGCCGGCCCTTCCATGGGCCGGCAGTTGCTCAATATGGGGTTTAACCTATATTTTGATTAAACAATATTTGGCATATCTCGCTAAAACAGAAAACCTTAAAGGTTTACCGTCACTGGCGCAGAGCATGCTGATGTTTCGTCACATACCATATAAGTATATTCACCAGGTTGAACACCTCGACTTCTGTCGCGATAGCGGCCAGTGTTGCTCACTTCCTCAAGCAATTCACCGTTGCGATAAATCATAACAGTATCTGCCATCGAGCCGCTGTAAGATAAGTCAACTCTTAGTGAACCGAAACGAGACAGCATAGCGCGGTCAATTTCTGCAACAATGTTGCTATCAGAAACGGCTACAGTTTCAGTAGCGACATCTGTCTGCCCCTCTGAATCAGTTACCGTTAGCGTGACATCGTAAGCACCAGTCCCCGCATATACGTGGGTAGGGCTTTCTTCTGTTGATGTGGCGCCGTCACCAAAATCCCAGCTATAGCTAACAATATCGTCGTTAACGTCACTGCTGTTGTTAGTAAAGCTGACCGATAAGCCAGAAGCACCGTAAGTAAATGCTGCGTTTGGCGGTGTTGGCCCCACTTCTCCAATGCCAGTAACGACTAGGCTCCAATCGTTTACTGTTCCGTTATCGCCATTAAAGGTATCAAGTACGTTCAGTGTCCAATCGCCTGTAGCAACTTCGCCGTTAAATGCGTCGGTATCGTAGCTTTCAACAATGTCGTCAGTGCCGCCGCCTTGGTTTTGGCGCAGAACGGTAGTTGTACCTTGAGGAGAAGTAAGCGAAAGCACCAAGTCACCGCTATAGGTATGAGTAATATTTACCGAAGCCTGCATACCGAATACGGTTAAATCATCTGGTATGTTAATAACAAGGTCTACGCCCACATCATCCGGATCTTCTTCGTTAGGAAGGGTTGGAACGGGGTCGCCCGAGTAATCATAAGGGAAGTCATTGAGACCCTGAGGGTAAACATACAAGTTTGCCGACTTGGACTTTTCAATCTCGCCACTTACGCCGTTAACGGTAAAGCTGTACTGTCCCCACGGCGTGTCTTCAGCGGTTTCAACCATAAGTAATACAGTATCGCCAGGCATCGCAGTGTTAGCACTTAGGGAAGCAATGTCGCTCTCTTCAGCAAGAGATAGCTGAACTTCTTCCTCGTAGCCAGCAATAGAACCGACTTCGATGGTGAAGGTATAAGCTTCGCCTGCTTCAATCTCAGCAGAGCCCGGCGTAATACCGAGCTTAAAGCCTGGCGTAGGATCTGCTTCTTCAAGGGCATTTAGCACATTCAACCGGTTGCCCGACACTGTGCGCCCGTCAGCCCATAGGCTGGTTTCACCGGTTGCCATCAATAACTCTTTCATTTCTGAAGGCGTAAGCTCTGGGTTTAGCGACCATACTAACGCAGCGGCACCAGCAACGTGAGGCGTTGCCATCGACGTACCTGAGTAAGCCGCATAACTATCGCCTGGAATTGTTGATAAAATTGCCGAACCCGGCGCGGCAATATCTACGGTTTCAATGCCGTATGAATAGCCACTATCGCTATCGTTACGCGTGATACTGGCAACAGCCATCAAGCTGTTAGTCGTCGTCACATAATTAGACGGGTAGTTATCTACGTTGTCGTTGTTTGACCCTGCGTTACCCGCTGCAGCAACGAACAGTATGCCTGCCTGCCCAGAGACTTCAATGGCAGTTTCTAGCGCTTCACTATAGCCGCCGCCACCCCAGCTATTATTGGTCGCTTTAATGTTTATGCCGCGGTTTTCTTTTAAGTCGGTAAAGTAATCAATACACTCTATAGCCCCTGCTGTAGAGCCTGTGCCATCGGCGCCTAAGAATTTACACGCAGCAATTGATACGTCATGGTTTACGCCCACCACGCCGATACCGTTACCGCCTACAGCACCAATGGTACCTGCGACGTGTGTACCGTGAGAGTCGTCATCAATCGGATCGGTATCTCCGTTTGCAGTATCGATACCATATACATCGTCGATATATCCGTTACCGTCGTCATCAATGCCGTTTCCTGGTATTTCGCCTGGGTTCATCCATGCATTATCAGCGATATCTTCATGGGTGTAATCAACACCGGTATCTATTACGCCGATCACCACGTCACTGTCACCGGTGGTGATATCCCACGCTTCTGGCGCATCAATATCCACGTCGTCTGTACCGCCGGCTTGGCCTGTATTGTTTAACCCCCACAAGTCACCGTAAGACGGGTCGTTCGGCACAAGAGCTTTACGGTACAGGTAATTTGGCTCTGCAATTTTAACGGCAGGGTTTTTCTTTAGTGTTTCAATAGCATCTTTAACTGATTTACCGCGAAGCTGGAGCTTAGCGATACGACCATTTAGAAGGTTCGAAAAGCGATCGTCAATTTCATCTCTATTGGCGTCGCTAATTCGAGCACCCACCGATGAACGGGCACGCATTTTTTCCGCTTTGCTTACATTCTCTTTGTAAACCACGATGACGCTATCATCGAAGATTTCGGCTGTTGCGGCATGTGCATGACTAGACGTCATTAGCGGAAGTAGGGCTAATGACAATGCTGAAAGGCCTGTTTTAAAAGGCTTTGTTTTCATAATTAGATTCCATAATTAGCAATAGTGCTGTTATCACGAAATCTTCTCGCTCGGTCTGATATAACTAACGGTTAAAACATATAACGCAAATTCACGAAGCTGCCACCTTTATCGTAAAAAATTGTATAAAAATACAACTTAACCACTAGGTAAACACGGTGGAAAAGATGAAAACTAGTACTTAACTATTAACTCCGCGTCACTCTTTTATGTGTTTCTTTCGAGTGAAAAACTCGAGTATATTTTTTCAACAACAAAAAGATAATTGTCTGGTCTTACCAATGGCGAAGATTGCTCATCGCCTCAGTGTGAAACTAGTACTATGGTATGACCTTTAATCGTTAAGACGCTGATTCGGCGAGTAGGACGTGTTTTGTACCTGTAATAAATACAACTTATTGGTGATAGATTCTAGCTGTTTTAAGGAGTGTTATAGAGGGGTCACCTTTGTTGTTAATCAAGGAAGTAGTCGTTCTCATGGACAAGAAGTTAGAGGTTAAAAAGCGCCAACTTGCTAAGAGTGTAGCGACCTTCAAGCGCGCAATATTCTTTGCTTTTACGGGGTGTAGTCTTCTAACCGTAAACCTTCCAACACATGCTCAACAGTCCGATTTATCAACAAGCTCCGACATGGTGGAATCTTCTCTTTCAATGAGTCTGAATGTCCAAGCTATTACGATAGATGATGAAACGGTCTTCATCTCTGTCAGCCAGTTTGGGTTAAATAACATAACTAACATCATTCAAAGCGGTAACGGCGCAAACCTATCAAATGTTGTTCAAAATGGCAGTAATAATGAAGCGATAATCACCCAACTTGGTGAGGGAAATGTCGTGAATTTATTGCAGCAAAACAACAACAATTACTTCGAGATTATCCAAGATGGGTTTGACAATGTTGCCAATGTTAATCAACTGGGTGAGCAGTCTTTTACTGTTTATCAGATAGGGAACGAAATGGTAATTAACATCACGCAATACAAAGAATGATGCAATTGCCATAGGGAGACAAACGTGAAAATGAAAAAAACAAAAATAGCGAGTGCATTGCTTTTAGTAGCAGCGACAGGGTGGGCATCGGCTCAGGAAGTTCCAGCGAGTAAGACAGTTGATTTCAGTGCTTCCGCAGATTTTATTGCTGCAGCTGAAGGCAATGAAATTACGCTAACCCAAACGGCACCAGAGGGAAATGAGGTAGGTAATGAATCTATTTTAAGTCAGGAAGGTGACTTAAATGCAATTTTTGTAGAAGTAACGGGTGACGCAAACGAAGTACTTGCTTCACAAATGCAGTCAGGTAATACCTTCTTTGCAAGTGTCACAGGTAACGGCAACTTCTTAGAATCTGAGCAAGATAGTTTAAATAGTACAGCCGATGTCGTTGTCGAGGGTGACGATAACACGATTTCACTTGTTCAATTAGGTGATGGCGGCCCTATCGGTTTTATTTTTAATCGCTCAATAAATAGCATTTCGGGCAGTGGAAACACGTTGTCAGTGTATCAGGGCGATGGTGGTAACTGGGCTAATAATGCCATTGCGGGTAACGACAATACGGTATTTGTTGATCAAAGTGGTGACTGGCACGAATCGTATGTTCGCGAGTTAAGCGGTGATGCGAACGTTATCGATGTTATTCAAGACGGCTATTACAACGTGTCTGATTTAACCGTTATCGGCTCAGAAAACGAAGTTGAAATTGACCAAGATGGCGACCAGAACGCTGTGGGTTGGAGCATGGTTGGCGACGGTAATGTGCTAGAGTTTGAACAAGATGGAGATGGCAACGAGATTACCACAGGAGTATTTGAAGGCTCTGGCAATGAAGTTAATATCGATCAAATCGGTGACGTTAACTTAGCTACCGTAGAAACTATCGGCGGACAAGCGAATACGTTCGAAATTAACCAAGTGGGCGAAGGCAACACGGCTTATGCTGGCGTAATTGGCTTATTCAACGAGTTTGATTTAACTCAGGTAGGTGATGCCAATGAAATCAGCACAGTTAATTTCGATGGCCTGTTTAACACCGTTGAAATTGAGCAAGATGGCGATGCCAACTTGGCGTTAGCACAAGCTGGTATTGGTGATGCAACTTACTACGCTGATGGCAACATCATTGAAATGTCTCAAGAGGGTGTTGAAAATACGGCATCAGTTGAGTTGGCAAGCAACGTTACATCAAGCTACAACGAAATTATGGTTTCGCAAACGGGCGAGCTTAACTTACTAGACCTATTGGTTAACGGTGACGACAATATTGTTAGTGTTATGCAAGAAGGCGTAGGAAACTGGGTAACAGACGACGCGGGTGGTCAGTTCGTTATTTCTGGTGATATGAATACATTTGAAGTTACGCAAATGGGTAACGACAACCTAGTAACAGGTAGTATCACTGGCAATGGCGGCACAGTAAGTGTTACGCAGGTTGGTGACTACAACGTAGCTACCGTTGTTCAGATGTAAACCTACAGATGTAAAAGTGAGTAGCCGGGCGTTTGCCCGGCTATATTCAGTAAAATGAAGTACTTGTATTGTTTCTCTCTTATCACACTGCTTTTTAGTGTGTTCTTTTCTCCGATTCACGCAGAAGAAATTCGGCTAGGTGGACTGTTGCTCGATAACAGTATTAGCCGCCAAGGCCACGAATTTGCCTCTCGCATTAGCCAATACTGGCGAGAAGTCCCAGACAGTTCGGGTAAGAACCTTGTTGTTAAAGAAATTATTGTTCCACAAGCGGGTACTCTTCTTTCGGTGATTTACGACAATAGAGTGGTTTATCAAACGTACATGGGGCGCAGACAAGTACCGTTAGATGAAAAAGTACAGCAAGCCATCATGTTAGTTTTAGACGCGGTGGCAAACGCGAGTATAGACAGTAGAAGCCCAGATTTAGCAGGGGACGAATGGTAATGAAAAAAGGGATATTGATAGCAGCCTTAATCGCGACTGGCTCGTGGACTTCAGCTAGTGTGAAAGCCACAGAGTTGGTGTATGAACCGATCAACCCGTCATTCGGTGGTAATCCACTTAACGGATCATTTTTATTAAGTAAGGCGAATTCACAAAACGCTCATACAGCGCCTTACAGCGAGCGCTCCTATGACGAACGCCTTCAAGAATCACTCGAACGCGCCTATATCAATCGTATAGTCCGCGAAATCACAGACATCGCATTCGGTGAACAAGAATATGATGAAGATGGAAACCCGATAGACAGCATATTTAATCAGGATAGTATTTTTGTTAGTGGTGACTTTCAGGTAGAACTAATAACGAGTAATCCTGACAGCATTGTTGTGAACATTACTAACTTACTGACAGGTGAGGTTACTGTCGTTGAAATTCCACGGTTTGGGTAGGGAAACACATGAGAAGTACCGTTTTTTTAATAGTGGCCATGGCGCTCGCAGGATGCCAGTCCATCACTAATACGCTGCCGCCTGATACAACGGCCGCTGATGTTATTAAAGACAGTGCCACATTGTCTGAAGTAAAAAGCTTGCCAGCGCCTATGGGACAAATTCCGGTTTCTGTATATGCGTTTAGAGACCAGACCGGACAATATAAACCTAGCACTGGGGCAAGTTCGTTTTCTACTGCGGTGACTCAAGGCGCAACCTCTATTCTTGTTCAGACCTTAAGCGAGACATCGTGGTTTTTACCTGTGGAGCGTGAAGGGCTGCAGAACATTCTTACCGAACGCAAAATAATTAGAGCCGACGAAAGCAGCGGAGGCGATTTGCCGCCACTCACGACAGCTAGAATTATTATAGAAGGTGGGATAATTAGCTACGATACCAACATTCGTACCGGCGGCGCTGGTGTAGAGTACTTTGGCATTGGAGCGAGTGAGCTGTTTAGGGAAGATCAAATTTCCATTTACATGCGTGCAGTTGACGTGAGAACAGGTCAAGTACTGGTGTCGGTTTCAACATCTAAGAAAGTACTAAGCCAGGAGGTGAGAGCAGGCCTGTTTAGGTATGTTTCGCTTAAGCGCTTGCTTGAAGCAGAAACGGGCTACACTACTAATGAACCCATGTTCGAGTGCGTTAAACAAAGCATAGAAAAAGCGGTGACTGAGTTGGTGCTACAAGGAATGGAGAAAGGCGTATGGCGCGCAAAAGCGTAAGCGCCATACGCAATTAAATTCAACGGATTATCAGTTTAGATGCTTACTTGTTGTGGTTGGCTAAACTGATGATCGAACCACTTTATAAGTTCAACGCGATTTCGGCAGTCCGTCTTTCTAAATATGCTGTAAACGTGAGTTTTCACCGTATTTACGCTGATGTGTAAGCAGTCTGCAATCTCCTGATTTTGGGCACCATCTGCAATTTTGCGAGTGATGGCCAATTCCCTCTTGGTCAGCACAGTATGTGACGATTGAAGTGCAGCAACGGGTTTTGCCTTAGACACTAAATTGGCATCAATATAGCGACTCATAATCTCGCGACTGAACCATTTGTTGCCCGCCTGAACTTGTTGAACACCGCGAACCAGAAGTTCTAAGCTATCTTCAATATGGAAAATACCATTAATACCATGTTGCAGTGCCGCATAATGAAAATCGACGTCAGACTCTGGCACGTTGAAAATGACTTTGTTCAACTCTGGGTTATCGTTGACTACAGGCAAGTTGAGCATGGCGATTGAGTCGCAATACTGGGCATCTATAAAGAAGGTATAGGTATTGTTTAAAACGCTACGTGGTGGGTGTATAGCACCACTGGTAACGCTGAATCCACACGACGGTAAAATACTAAGGAATCGTTCATAAGCTTCGTCCCTTCTTGTATTTTCGCCGTAACTATTTCTTGTTAGTACGAACGCGTGATGTGACATTAAAGCTCCTTTTCGTGATTATCAACCTTACGAACTATACAAGGTCTTTACAATACTCCACTAGCCTTACTTGACCGTCCAAAGCGTAACAAAATGTTACAGTGAAAAAGACCTGTAGACTTGGCTTAAAAGCCTCATGGCTTAACTCTTTGAATCTCATGCCATACCTGGTGTCTATCGACTTTATCAACACCAAACAGTTAAGCGTTTGAAATAAATAAAGTAGCCGAAAAATGCCATGGAAATTAGCCGGCGTAATAGCAGTAATGACATCTGCATAATGCATTAAATATAAGTAAATTATCTCTAGAAAAAGCGCTCGCCCCCTTTGTTAAAATTGGCGTTAGTGTATAGTTCATCACCACATCACTTCTTCCCATTTGAAACATAGAGAGAGCCATGACCGTAAATGTTGACACTCAGTCTTTGATTGCATCTATGCGAGATGTAGTAGGGCAAGCCTATTTGTTAACTGATCAAGCGAAAAAGCAACCGTACACCAAAGGGTTTCGCTTTGGTGCTGGTGAGGCGCTTGCGGTCGTGCGACCCGGTACGCTTGTCGAAATTTGGCGAGTGCTCAAATTATGTGTCGAAGCCGACGTTGCAGTTATCATGCAGGCAGCTAATACCGGCCTAACCGGTGGTTCTACGCCAGATGGTAAAGACTATGACAGACCGCTGGTTATTATCAGCACCATGCGTATTGACGACATACAGCTAGTGGATAGCGGTAAGCAAATTGTAGGGTTAGCGGGCAGTACCCTTTTTGGACTAGAAGAAACGTTAGCGCCTTACGGGCGCGAGCCACACTCGGTGATTGGCTCATCATGCATTGGCGCATCTATTGTGGGCGGTATTTGTAATAACTCTGGCGGCGCATTGGTTAAACGGGGTCCAGCGTACACCGAACTTGCGCTTTTCGCGCAAATTGACGCCAACGGCGATTTATCTCTGGTTAACAACCTAGGTATTAACTTAGGGAGTGAACCGGAAGAGATATTGAATAACCTTGAGAATAAGTGCTACAGCGATGCTGACGTTCAGCGTCCGGATGCCCGCGCATCAGATAATGAATATGATGAACGTGTGCGCGACGTAGACTCTGACACACCGTCGCGCTTTAACAACGACGGTAGAAGGCTTCACGAAGCCTCAGGCTGCGCAGGTAAACTCGCGGTGTTTGCCGTGAGACTAGACACTTTCCCTATACCTGAAAAGAAACAGGTGTTTTATGTAGGGTCTAACGATGCTGCGGTTTTCACTAAAGTGCGTCGCGACATACTTTCTACATTTAAAAACTTACCTGATTCAGGCGAATATCTGCACCGCGACTGCTATGACGTATCTAAAAAGTATGGCAAAGATATGTTTATCGTTATCAGTAAACTTGGCGCGAAATTTATTCCGAAGCTATTTGCTTTTAAACGCAAGTTCGATGCATTTACCGACAAACTTGGTTTTCTACCCAACAAAATGTCAGACCGTGTTATGCAATATATGAGCTACTTGTTCCCAAGTCATCTGCCTAAGCGTATGGAAGAGTACAGAGACAAGTATCAACATCATTGGATTTTGGAAATGAGTAACGACGGGGTAGATGAAGCTAAAGCCTACCTTGATGAATTCTTCAAAACGAATGAAGGTAGCTATTTCGAGTGTACGCAAGAAGAAGCGGATAAAGCAATTTTACACCGCTTTGTTGCCGGTGGCGCGATTGGTCGCTACCACGTGATGCACAGTAAAGAAGTGGGCGCCATGATGACCATCGACGTCGCGCTTCGCCGTAATGACCCAGATTGGTTTGAAGTTTTGCCTAAAGAAATAGACGACCAGATTGACACTAAGCTTTATTATGGCCACTTGTTTTGCCACGTTATGCACCAAAACTACGTGTTGAAAAAAGGAGCTGATGCCAAACTGCTGAAAGGGAAAATTTTAGAAACCTTTGACGCGAGAAACGCGGAATACCCCGCAGAACATAACGTGGGGCACGAATATTTTGCGAAAGACGCGCTTAAAAACTTCTACCGAGAGTTAGACCCTACCAACAGCTTCAACCCGGGCATAGGTAAAACCACCAAGCGTAAAAATTGGGCCGAGCAGGGCGGCGGATGCTGCGGCGGACACCATTAGGCTTAACTTAAGCGTTAAATACGACAAGGCTGCTGATTTTTGTGTTAAACAAAAGTCAGCCGCCTCATGTTCTATCAACCCATCACGTAAACCAATCTGAACCAAACTAACCACCTTTCAGTAGAAAAAAGAAGTGTATTATGTAGTTGCAGGGTTTGATTTTCCTGTCAATTAAAAAGGACTTGATATGAAAGGCAAAGTACAAAGCTCTACCATTCTGCTTCCTGTATTTATCCCCGCGGTCGCGATCATTTTACTTCTGGTTATTGGAACAATCAGTGACCCTGAACTTGCCGGCGAAGCTTTCAGCAGTACGTTAGCCTGGATAACTCAGACCTTTGGCTGGTTTTATATGTTATCAGTGGCAATTTTCCTTGTGTTTATTGTCTCGGTTGCAGCGTCGGGATGGGGAAATATCAAGTTAGGCCCCGACCACGCTGAAGCGCAATACAGTTTTCCAGAATGGTTTTCAATGTTATTTTCGGCAGGGTACGGTGTGGCGCTGCTTTACTTTGGCGTGGCAGAGCCAGTACTACACTATTCATCACCGCCCGCCGGTGCCGCTGAAACGGTTGATGCAGCAAAACAGGCAATGCAAATCGCGTTTTTCCACTGGGGGTTTCATATATGGGCGATTTACGGGCTTGTGGGCCTCGTTCTTGCGTACTTTGCCTTTCGCCATGGATTGCCGCTATCTATTCGCTCTGCGCTATATCCGCTAATAGGTGATAAAATTTATGGTCCTATTGGGCACGCGGTAGATGTATTCGCTATTCTCGGCACCCTGTTTGGTATTGCTACCACGTTAGGGCTATCTGTTACGCAGATAAATGCAGGGCTCAATTATCTCTCTGGCGATATCCCAATTGATATCATGGTGCAGGTAGGCACTATTGCTATTGTGACTATCGCAGCCACTATATCGGTTATTGCCGGGATGGATAAGGGCATAAAACGGCTATCAATTATTAATATGCTACTGGCAGTTTCTCTTATGAGTACTGTGTTTATTATGGGTGAAACCATTCATATTCTGGAAACCTTCCTTCAGAACACTGGAAGCTATATCAGCGGGATTGTCGAGCGTACTTTTAATTTGCAGGCCTACAGTCGCAGCGACTGGATTGGTAACTGGACGCTGTTTATTTTCGGTTGGACTATTGCCTGGGCACCATTTGTGGGAATGTTCATCGCCAAAATTAGTCGCGGTCGAACCATTCGTCAGTTTGTTTTCGGTGTCATGCTGGTGCCCACTATTTTTACCTTCCTTTGGTTTTCAGTGTTTGGTGATACAGCCCTTAATGCAATAATGAATCAAGGCGTGACAACACTTATTAGCGACGTCCAAGAAAACGAAGCCGTTGCCTTATTCAAGCTTTACGACCTGCTCCCTGGTGCGTCAATTATGTCGGGGCTGACGGTACTACTTATCATCACCTTTTTTGTAACGTCATCAGATTCGGGATCGTTAGTTATTGACTCTCTTGCATCAGGCGGTCTAGAAGAAAGCCCGGTATGGCAACGTATATTTTGGGCGTTTTTAGAAGGTACGGTCGCAGCGGTACTGCTTTTAGCGGGTGGGCTCAACGCCCTTCAAACCATGACTATAGCCAGTGCTTTGCCATTTGCTTTTATCATGCTGATCGCTGCCGCCGGTCTTTGGCGCGCGCTCGTCATCGAAGGCTATAGAAATAACAGCTTGCAAGCTAATACATTGAACAGAAACCGCGGTCGAGCGGCAAACCTCAAAGGGCGACTGGCGGCGATGGTCGAATACCCTAGTCGTGACGTGGTTCATGACTTCATTAAAAATACGGTGACTGAAGCGATGAGAGACGTACAGTCTGCGCTTAAGGCACGGGAGTGGAAAGCGCACGTTGAATTTGATGAAGACATGGTAAGGGCGACCTTCACCGTGGAACGACATGATCATATGGACTTCATCTATGATATCCGCATAACCGAGTATTTAGTGCCAGGCTTTAGCTATGCTGAAGTGCGCTCAGAAGATGATGAGTCAGAGAAATACTATCGCGCTGAAGTGTTCTTGCGTCGCGGCGGTCAAGCTTATGATATTTACGGTTACGACACGCAAAGTATCGCCAAAGATATCCTGGACCAATTTGAGAGCTATTTACACTTTCTGGATACCAGCCCGGGCGAACTGCCGTGGGAAATGGATGCCTACGACGATATGCTGCAAAAACCGGAAAGGTAGCAAAGCCGCTTGCAAAATAAAGGGAAAGCAAACTCGCTTTCCCTTATTACCCCTAGTATCTACGTGTCGACTTCAACGTTTTATCCCTGCTAATTACGCCAGTTGTGATAAAAGAGAGAAGGCAACTAGCTATGCCAGTCGATTGATTATTGAAGAGAAATCCATGCCCGCATTGCCTTCTTCGCAATGCATTTCAAACCATTTGGCGGCTAGTTCGCCCATTGGCACTTGCGCATTTACGCCATTCGCGCCTTGCACGGCAAGACCTAAATCTTTAAGCATAAGTGCAGAAGCGAAACCGCCGGCAAAATCGTTATCAGCAGGGCTTTGTGGCCCTACACCTTTAACAGGGCAGTAGGTGGTCATTGACCACGTTTGGCCCGACGCATTAGATGCTATATCGAAAAATACCTGCGCGTCTAACCCGAGTTTCTGTGCAAGCTGGAAACTCTCGCAAGTCGCAATCATAGTCGCTCCCAGCAGCATGTTGTTACAAATCTTCGCAGCTTGCCCCGCGCCATGGCCGCCTGCATGAACAATTTTTTTACCCATGGCGCCAAGTGCGCCTTGGGCTTTATCGAACGCGTCAGCATCACCGCCTACCATAAAAGTAAGTGTGCCGCCTGCAGCAGCGGCAACACCACCTGATACAGGGGCATCAAGCATTTTAAGGCCTTTTTTCTCAGCGAGTTCTGACACGCTTTTGGCCGTTTCCACATCGATGGTCGAACAGTCAATTAATAAGGTGCCGTCACGCACGTTATCGAGGATCTGATTTGAATAGATATCCTTAACATGTTTACCCGCAGGCAGCATAGTGATGACGATGTCAGCTTCAGATACAGCTTGCTCGGTACTTTGTGCAATAATACAGCCTGCATCTTTGGCTTTTGCTAGTGCCGCTTCGCTTAAATCAAAGGCCATTACCTTGAAATTGTGTTTAACAAGGTTGTCTGCCATGCCTGAGCCCATGTTACCTAGGCCAATAAATGCAACAGTGATCATGATAGTCTCCTCGCTTAGCCCATGGTTGGAATAACAAAAGCATTGTCATTAGTATCTGAACCGTCTGGCCAGCGTTGTGTAATGGTTTTCACCTTGGTCCAGAACTTCACACCTTCCATACCGTGTTGATTAGTATCGCCAAAGGCTGAGCGTTTCCAGCCGCCAAATGTATGGTAGGCAACCGGCACTGGAATTGGTACGTTGATACCTACCATTCCCACGTTAACGCGCTGTGCAAATTCACGTGCTGCATGACCGTTTCGGGTGTACATAGCAACGCCGTTACCGTATTGATGGTCACTTGCTAAATTAACGGCTTCATTGAAATCTTTGGCGCGAACCATTTGCAGCACGGGGCCAAAAATCTCTTCTTGGTATGAGCGCATGTTTTTGGTTACGTGATCAAAGAACGTCGGCCCGATGAAATAGCCGTGGCTGTCACTTGGGATTTGACTTGTTCTGCCGTCGTAAACAAGCTCTGCGCCCTCTTCTATAGCAAGGTCGATATAGCTTTCAACGCGCTCTTTGTGGGCGGCGGTAACGACAGGGCCATAGTGGGCGTTAGGATCTTCGCTATGGCTTACCATGATGTTTTTGATAGCCGGAATAAGTTTAGCTTTGAGTTTTTCGGCGGTTTCATCGCCGACAGGAACCACAACCGGTAGTGCCATACAGCGTTCACCGGCGCTACCATAGGCAGCACCTACCAAGTCCGTTACCACCTGATCAAGATCGGCATCAGGCATTACGATACCGTGGTTTTTCGCGCCGCCCATTGCTTGAACCCGCTTTCCTGCACGAGCGCCGCGCTCATACACGTAGTTAGCAATATCAGAAGAACCCACGAAGCTTACTGCTTTAATGGTTTGATCATCTAAAATTCTGTCTACCACTTCTTTGTTACCGTGAACAACGTTAAGCACGCCTGCAGGAAGGCCCGCTTCTATCATAAGTTTCGCTAATTCAATAGGAACAGAAGGATCGCGCTCTGATGGCTTTAATATAAAGGCATTACCGCAGGCAATGGCCACGCCGAACATCCACATAGGGATCATGGCAGGGAAATTAAACGGGGTGATACCGGCAACAACGCCTAACGCTTGGCGCATTGAGTATACGTCTATGCCCGGACCTGCGCCTTCCGTGTATTCACCCTTTTGCGCATGAGGAATGCCGCAAGCAAACTCGATAACTTCAAGGCCACGCTGAATATCACCCTGCGCATCAACCAACACTTTGCCGTGCTCACTTGATAACAGCGCCGCTAGACGGTCGCGATTGGCTTCAACGAGCTCTTTAAATTTAAACATGACACGAGCCCGTCGCTGAGGGTTAGTGGCCGCCCATTCAACTTGCGCAGCTTGAGCTGTTTCTATAGCGTGGCTTAGCGTTGAAGCATTTGCTAGACTTACTTCTGCCTGAACTTCACCGGTATTAGGCGCAAATACCGATGCGGTATTTTCACTGCTATCTTCAAAGTCTTTACCTGCAATAAAGTGAACAATCTTTCTCATGATCTGGCTCCTGTAATTTTTAACAATATTGAAACCTTGTGTTTGCAATAGCAATACATATACTTGCAGTATTATGCTGTAAAAATGCAGGTGCTAAAGTGAATTGGGATGACATGCGGTTATTTCTTGGTTTGGCAAGAAATGGGCGGGTAGCTATTGCAGCTAAGGGGATGAAGGTAGATCCTACAACGCTCATTCGTCGTGTAAAAAAGCTGGAAGACTCTTTAAACTGTAAATTATTCGAGCTAACCAAAAAAGGCTATGTACTTACCACTCATGGCACAGAGTTGGTCACGTATATTGAGAAAGCCGAGCATTATTTTTTAGAAGCGCAAAATGAACTGGACGATGAGCGTTCACACTTAGCCGGTACTATTCGAGTGAGCGTTTCAGAAGGGTTTGGTAGCTGGTTTTTAGCGCCTTTACTACCAGATTTTAAAAAGCGGTATCCGGGCATAAGTATTGAGCTTGTAGCAACCAGTGGTTTTTTAAACCTGAATAAGCGGGAAGCCGATATGGCTATCCTGTTGGAAAAGCCCAGTAGAGGCTTGTTGGTGACTCAAAAGCTTACCGATTACAATCTTTACCTTTACACTCACCAGTCACTTATCAAAAAACGAAAGCCTGAAACTTTGCAGGACTTAACATCGTATAATCTCGTTAGCTATGTGCCCGATTTGGTATACGCGCCGCAATTAAAGTTCATTGAAGAGACCGCTTTGTCACAGTTAAGTGCGCTTCGCAGCACCAGTATTAACGCGCAGTATCAAATGCTTATTAGTGGCGCTGGCGTAGGCATTTTGCCTAAATTTATGGCTGAAACTCAGCCAGGTTTAGTTAGGCTAATCGAAAACGACATTCACATTAAGCGCACATTTTGGTTGGCAACGCATAAGGAAACTCACTCTCAAGCCCGTTTCCAAGTTTTTACGCAGTGGCTTCAAGAAAAGGTTGAGCGTTACCAATCGCGATTTATTGATTAAGCGAACTGACTAAGCTCTACGTTCCACTATTTAAAGGGGCATTTATCCTACCTTGGTAGGATGAATTCGCCCCTATTGCAGGATGTGCTTTCCACCGCGGCCTGTATAGCATGACTCTGTATTAAAGGGGTTGCAGAGGCAGTTATGTCGGGTTTTACAAAAATATCTACAGCGATAGTGGCCGTTTTCATTAACTGCTTTTTACTCTTTACCTGTCTTGTTTATTTTCATATACAAAACAATATTGAAGAAGAAATGACAGGCGCACTTAACCAAGTGCGGGAAATGGTCAGACGCAATGTACCTGTTTCTGACATTGAGGCTATTGTTAAGCCAAGTCCTCATTTATCTGCCAAATACTTTTCAGGGCGCTTGAGCACAGACCAAACTCAAGTAAACATCGTTAACCAGCAAAATGTATTAGTGCCCGTTATTATCCCCATAAAAGAGAATCAGTACCTTATTGTCACTCCTTTCGAGAATACGGAGTTAACCCAAAACCTTACGTTTTTTGCTTTAGTGGCAGGCCTTTTCTTTGCAACATTTGTTTTACTACTGTTTACATTAAGCATTGCCGTCAGGCAGCGGCTTGTGCCATTAAGACAGCTTGCCGACGCGCTTTCGAAGTTACGAGAAGGAAAAGCCACACAGCCGCTTCCTCACTCAGATATCGCTGAAATGAACAGGGTAATTAACCAATTCCAGCAGCTAAAAAGCGCGCTAGATGCCAAAGAAAAGCAGCTGATTAAAATCGACAAACAATTGGCGCTACTTCAAGAGCAAGAGCGAAACTATTTAGCCAGGGAGCTTCACGACAACGTGGGGCAATTGCTGACTACGATAAAAGCTCATGCGTATATTCTAGTCAACACTAAAGAGCGTTCGGTGGTAGAGCTTTCGGCCCAGAAAGTGCAGGTGATGTCACACCAAATAAGTGACGCTATAAGAAAACTCACGGCTCACCTTCACCCTCTTGTATTAGATAGAGTATCGCTACAGGCATCGCTTGAGCGCTTAGTATATGAACAAGAAGTAGCGCAACCTGACACGCAATGGGACGTATCAATTAACCTGAAGCGTTATCAGGAGGATACCGAGCGCGACATCCACCTTTATCGTTTTGTTCAAGAAGCCATTAACAACGTAATTAAACACGCTAAAGCCACAAAGGTTAGCATTCAAATTTATGGCGATACTCACCGGGTCTCTGTGATGGTTAAAGACAACGGCAGGGGGCTGGGAAATCACATCGTGGAAAACATTGGCATGTCGTCAATGCGAAGTCGGGCACGCTGTATTGGCGCAAATTGTAGCGTCGCATCGCCCGATGAAGGCGGAGTTGCCGTGTCGCTCTCTCTAACACTTAGAAAAGAGCCGCCTATGTTAGGCGCAAATGTCGCATGAATATCCTCATTGTAGACGACCACGCCGTGGTAAGAGAGGGCTACAAAGCATTGCTTAACGCCATGATGCCTGATTGTCGTATTTTTGATGCTGAAAACGGCGCGCAAACCCATCGTTTATTAGCCAGTAGTGACATTGAGATCTTAATCCTAGACATAAACCTTTCAAATGAAAGTGGCCTTGTTTTAGCCAAGATTTTTTTGAAGCGACATCCAGATTTAAAAATCATCTTTTTCAGCATGTTCGAAGACAGTGTCATCCTTCACCGCGCCATGCAAACGGGGGCCATGGGTTACATCAGTAAAAGTAGTTCCCCAGAAATTCTTATCTCAGCTATTAAGGTTGTTGCAAAAGGGCAAAAGTATATTGAGCGCGGGCTGGCGGTAAATTTAGCCAATCAGCTTCTCGATACCAGTGTGGATATTGCCGATAAACTAACAAAACGAGAGTTCGAGATATTTATAGCGATAGCGATGAATAAATCCCGCTTCGATATTGCTAACGAGCTAGGCCTGTCTGCCAAAACCGTGTCAAATGGACTGACGGTGATTAAGCGTAAACTCAATGCGGTGCCCTCTCAGTTTTCTGCCATTGCCGCCAAGCACGGTTATATCGGAGATACGGAACTTTCTGCGTCAGCATCTGTGTCATTTGTTAAAAATAGTGAGAAGTCGTCATAGGTTTCCCCTCCTAAAGTAGGAGTCAAATCGGCCTATTGCATCATGGTGAGCGCGGCCTAAAAGTACCATTATCAAACTACACAACAAACCAAGTTACTGCGCGGGGTACGCGCAACGATATCAAAAGGTATTTCTTATGATTTATGCAAAGCCAGGTAGTGAAGGTTCAGTAGTAAGCTTTAAAGAAAGCTACGGTAATTTTATCAATGGCGAGTGGGTCGCACCGGTTAAAGGTGAGTACTTCACTGCAACATCTCCAGTAGATGGCAGTGATATCGCACAGGTTCCGCGCTCGACATCAGAAGATGTCGAGCTGGCACTCGATGCTGCCCATGCTGCGAAAAAAGGATGGGCAGAAAAATCTGTTGCCGAACGTTCAAATGTCTTACTCAAAATTGCTGACCGCATTGAAGAAAACCTTGAGCTTCTGGCCGTAGCTGAGACATGGGATAACGGTAAGGCCGTTCGTGAAACCCTAAATGCAGACATCCCGCTTTGCGCCGACCACTTCCGTTACTACGCTGGCTGTATTCGCAGCCAAGAAGGCACTATTGGTGAAATTGATAAAAATACGGTGGCGTATCACTTCCATGAACCTTACGGTGTAGTTGGTCAAATTATTCCTTGGAACTTCCCACTGCTGATGGCGGCATGGAAACTTGCGCCAGCGCTTGTTACCGGTAACGTAGTGGTTTTAAAGCCTGCGGAACAAACGCCGGTATCTATTTTATTGTTTGCAGAGCTCATTCAGGATTTATTGCCACCGGGCGTACTTAACATTGTTAACGGGTTCGGCGCAGAAGCGGGGCAAGCCCTTGCTACCAGCACTCGAATTGCAAAAATTGCGTTTACGGGTTCTACACCCGTTGGCGGACATATCCTTCGCTGTGCCGCTGAAAACCTTATTCCATCTACGGTAGAGCTTGGCGGTAAGTCGCCGAACCTGTTCTTCGCAGATATCATGGACCATGAGCCTGAGTTTATCGATAAGTGTGCCGAAGGTTTAGTGCTTGGCTACTTCAACCAAGGTGAAGTATGTACATGCCCCTCACGCGCGATTATCCAAGAAGACATTTATGATGCCTTCATGGAAAAAGTATTGGAAAAAATTCAGAAGATCAAACGCGGTAACCCACTAGACACAGAAACCATGGTGGGGGCGCAGGCATCTAACGAGCAGTTTGAAAAAATCCTTAAGTATATTGATATTGGTAAGTCTGAAGGCGCGCAAGTTGTCACCGGTGGTGAGAAAGAGCAGTTACCGGGTTTCGACGATGGCTACTACATTCAGCCGACTATCTTGAAGGGTGAAAACCACATGCGTGTGTTCCAGGAAGAGATTTTTGGCCCTGTTATCGCGGTGCAAACCTTTAAAACGGAAGAAGAGGCCATTGAAATTGCCAACAACACGAGCTTTGGCTTAGGTGCAGGCGTATGGAGCCGCGATGCAAACGTAGCATTCCGCGTAGGTCGAGCGATTGAAGCAGGTCGTGTATGGACGAACTGTTATCACTTGTATCCAGCTCACGCAGCGTTTGGCGGCTACAAGAAATCGGGCATTGGCCGAGAGACCCACAAGATGATGTTAGATCACTACCAGCAGACGAAAAATCTATTGGTAAGTTACGACATCAATCCACTTGGTTTCTTCTAAGTAGAGATAGGGCGGCGATCACTGCCGCCCGCTACTTTTATGCGCATCGCATTTATCTCAATCATTTTCTTGCTGTTTCTCAGTACCAATGTGTTGGCGCAATCTGACGCCACAGACATTCCACAAGACATTTACAAAATATTTCCCAACGCTACACGGGTGGGGGAAATGCACACCGACATCAAGGTAACCCCGGTCTATCAGCTTCAGCAGCTACTCGGATACGTTTTTGAGTCGAATGACTTTGTCGACTTCATTGGCTTTTCAGGTAAACCTGTTAACGTAGTGATAGGGTTAGACCCCCAAGGTAACTTTATTGATCTTTTCGTCAAACAGCATAGCGAGCCAATTTTTTTGCACGGGCTTGGCGAGAAGTCCATGTTTGATTTCGTTGCTCAATATCAAGGGCACAGTGTCAAAGAGCGTTTTATCATTGGTGGGAAAAGCAATGTAGGTAAAGACGCCACATACTTTGATGGGGTTACGAAAGCCACCGTGTCAGTGCTAGTAATTAACGACACTATTGTGACATCTGCACTAGCAGTCGCCAGAGCTAAGCTCGATGGCTTTGTTGCGCCTAGCAACAATATTATCAATCCAGACTTTTACGAACCTCTTACTTTTAGCGAATTGGTGGATAAGGGCTACATTCAAAAGCACCAGATTACTCAGCAAAATACCAAAGGCCTCTCAAGAGAAGTGGTTCGGGCGGTTGACGATATTCAAAGCGAGTTTGCTATTGATGGTGATCTTGTTGCCGAGCATTACTATGCGTTCTTGAGCCTTCCCATCGTGGGGAAAAATCTACTCGATAAGGATGAGTATGCGAGATTGCAAGAAAATTTAAATCCGGGTGAAATGGCACTGTTGGTGTTGAATACAAAAGGCTTCAGCTTTGTTAGCGATGAGTTTGTTCCCCAGACCACACCTGAGCATTTACGGGTATCACAAGGCGGTTTTCCCACAGCTATCCGCGATATCGATTTTTATAGCTTCTATGACCCCGCATTTTCACAAGCATTGCCCGACTACAATGAGATTAAAGTACTACGAGTAAAGTCGAAGGGCGGGTTGTCACTTGACCAAGAAATGGAAATAGCGATTAGTGTGCCGTTTAAGCCAAGTTTCTTCGAGCAAGATGAGCATCTGTTCCCTTTGAAAGTGACACTGCCTAAAGAACTATTTATGGAAAATCCTGAGGCTCAGTTAGCGAAGCCCATTCCGTTGTGGCAGAAAATTTGGAGGGACAGAACCTTAACGATAAGCATCACCGTTGTTTATCTTGTAGCGCTGTCGTTGTTTTTTGCATTCCAGCAAAGGCTAACGCCTTACACCAAGTTTGTGCATACAGTGCGGGCATTTTCCCTTGTGTTCGTGCTGTTTTTTATTGGCTTTTACGCTCAAGGGCAACTGTCTGTTGTCAACATATACACGCTGCTGCTGGATATTGTCGATGGATTTTCCTTAGAGGTATATCTTCTCGACCCGGTCATTTTTATTTTGTGGAGCTTTGTATTTGTCTCGTTGTTTATCGTAGGGCGGGGACTATTTTGTGGCTGGCTTTGCCCCTTCGGCGCACTCCAGGAAATGATGGGAATACTGGCTGAAAAGCTCAGGATAAAACAAATTAGAATTAAGCCACAGCACCACAAACGGGCGCAAAAAATTAAATATGTATTGCTTATAGGCCTAGTTGCGTGCTCGTTCTATTCGCTAAACCTTGCGGAGAAGCTCGCTGAGATAGAGCCGTTTAAAACGTCCATAACCCTACACTTTGTTCGATATTGGCCCTTTGTGCTGTATTCGGTTTTATTGCTGCTACTTAGCTTAAAAATTCATAAAGTGTACTGCCGCTATTTGTGTCCACTGGGAGCAGGGCTTGCCATTCTGGGGCGTTTCCCTTTAGTTAAATTGCTTACACGTAAAGATGCCTGCGGTAATCCGTGTCAGCTGTGCAAACAAAAGAAATGTGGTATTGATGCTATAGAACAAGACGGCAGCATTGACTATGCTGAATGTATTCAGTGCCTTGAGTGTGTGGTTACGTTAGATAACCCTGACTTGTGCAAAATCGATAAATATAAAAAGAAAAAGGTGCCAACGCGTGTCAAAAACCTCAATCCTGTCCGCACTTAGTCAACCTGCTAATAGCCAGGTTAACAATGACAACCAAGCTAGCTTATACGGTGCTAAAGAAGCCTGTCGCGATGTGGCCAATGAGATTTTAGCTAACGTTAAGTGCGATGAAATAGAGCTATTACTCTTTCATACCAGCACGCTGTTTGACTTAGATGCCGTAGCAAAAGAAATCACCGCACGCTTTCCGCATGTGAACATTGTTGGCTGCACCAGTGCTGGAGAATTTAATAAAAATGGGTACGGAACAGAAAAACTTTTGGCCGTCGCGTTTTTGAAAAACGAATTTTCTATTGCCACAGCATTGGTGCCTAATTTAGGCGAAGTAAACTTTGATGAAGCCCACGATATTGCCAGTGGTTTGCGCCGAGCCTTACAGGGGAGGGAGCGTCGTTACGATACAGAGCAGCACTTCGTTATTTCTGTGCTCGATGGACTTACCCGCCATGAGGAACATTTTCTAGAAACCTTTGCGACCGCATTTGGCAATATTCCACACTTAGGCGGTAGCGCTGGCGACGATTTAAAGCTTGAAGCCACCTATGTGTTTTACAACGGTGAATTTCATCGAGACGCAGCAGTACTGCTGCTTGTTGGCACGGGAAAGCCCTTCACAGTGTTCTCCATTGATCACATTAACTCTCCCGTATCGAAGCTGGTGGTCACCCACGCCGACCCTGAGTCGCGAACCGTGTATGAGATTAACGGTGAACCTGCTGCGCAGTATTACGCCAGTTTATTGGGAATGAAAGCTGAAGACTTAACGCCGGATGTGTTTTCCATGTTTCCCCTTGCAGTGATGGTAGGTGGCAAATATTTCATCCGCTCTATTCAAAAAGTAGATTTGGCCACTAACGGCATTACCTTCTACTGCGCGGTAGATATTGGCATTATTCTTACATTTGTTCAGCTGGGTGACTGCATTGAAGCATTAGAAAGTAAACTAGACAAACTGCGTGCTCAGCTTGGCGAGCCCGAATTTGTTTATGCTTGCGATTGCTTTTTGCGAAGGCTCGAAATTCAACAGGGCAAAAACGACCACGAAATAAGACGGCTACAGCAAAGGTACAATGTCGCGGGCTTCAATGCCTATGGCGAGCATATTCACTCGGTTCACTTGAACCAAACGTTTACGGGGGTGTATTTTGCAGCCCAATAATCAATTTACCGACGTGGAAGCGCTCCAAAAGGCCCTTTACGAACAACGGCGTGAAAACGAAAAGCTTGAAAAAATAAACGCAGCGCTGATGTATCGCATGGAAGAGGGTGGTTTTAATCATCACAGCTACCGCGCCTTCGAACATTCAGTTCAACTTTCTGAAAAAGTGAGTCAGAAAACAGAGGAGCTACAGTCAGTACTGCAAAAGCTGGAACAGTCAAACGCCGAACTGGTGCGTGCTCACGAAGAAACCCATCAGGTGAAGCAGCGTTTACACGACGCCATTGAAAGCACCAATCAGGCGATGGTGTTGCTAGATAGACTGGGCGGGATCATTTTCTTTAATCGGCATTTTGAAACCGTTTGGGATGACCTTTCCATTACCCCTAAAATTGGCGATAACTATTACGATATCACCCAAGCTGCCAAGCATTCCGGGGTTATTCGCCGTGCACTGCCTGCCGACGTGGAAGGTAGGATGATTTACCAGTTGTCGAACAAACGCTGGTATCAGCTGACAAACCGACCGACTCAAGAAGGCGGGAACGTTATTCTGTTTAACGACATCACTGAAGTAAAACTGCTTGAATCGAATCGTTACGAGCAAGTCATTAAAGAGAAAAACAAGCTGTTGCAAAGCCTTATCGATAATATTGATGTTGGAATATTGCTCATTGATAAAGAAGGTGGCATTGCGTTTTGGAATAACACGTTTTTGACCCAGTCAAACGTGCCCCAGCACGTACTGGTAAACAGTAAGAATATTTATGCCCTTCAAAATAACCGTCACTGGAGCGGGCTCAACCTAAACCCGGTGGGGCCAAGTACCCAGATTATACACGAGCAATTGGTGGTTGAACGCAACATCACTACACTGCCCGACGGCAATACGCTGTGCACGTTCACCAATGTTACATCGCAGCATCACTACGCAGAAACGCTGAAGCAAAACGAAAGCTGGATCCGCATGATAACCGATAATGTACCGGCGCTTATTGCTTACATTGGTACCGATAAAAAGTTTCAATACACCAATAAAGGTTATCGCGATTGGTATGGCGTTAGTGAGCAAGACATTAATGATATGCCTATGGATCGAAGCCATCTGAAAGAGGTTTACCCCAATCTTATTCAGTACTTGCGCCGTGTTAACCAAGGCGAAGTGGTGAGCTTTCAAAGCAAAGAAAAAAATGCTCATGGCGACGTTGGCTTTTTACAGAAAGTTTATTTGCCTCATTTCAATGAATCTGGCGATATCACCGGGCACTTTGTCTTGGCAACAGACGTGTCGCAGCAGGTAGAAAGCCAACTCCAGCTTAAAGCGGCTAAAGACCAATTAGAATCGAATGTAGAAAAGCGTACCCGTGAACTCAATCACGCCAACATCGCCCTTCAAGAAGCCATTGATTCAAAGAGCAAATTTTTGGCTGCTATTAGCCACGATCTTATGCAGCCCCTTAGCGCTGCCATCTTGTTCAACGAAACATTGAAAGATCAAGTGGATAGTTCATCCAGCCCCATTGTTGCCGCCCTCGATAATTCACTGTCTGATTTACATGGCCTTATTCGCACGCTTATTGAAACATCCAAACTGGACGCTGGGGTGTTACAGCCCGATAAGCAGCAAGAAAATGTATTGCCGTTACTTATGCAGCTAGCCGAAGAGTTTACGCATATCAGTAAAGACTACAGTGTAGATTTTCGCTATCGGTTGAAAGAAGCCTTCGTGGTGACAGACGTGAACTTACTTTCTCGAATATTGCGAAATTTATTAATAAATGCAATGAAATACGGTGCCAACGGCAAGGTGTTACTGGCAGCACGAAAGGTGAATGAGAACCTAGAAATTAGCATCTATGATCAAGGTGTGGGTATAAGCGAAGACGATCAGAAAGTTATTTTTAAAGAGTTTTCCAGATTAGAAAACGATTTTAACTACTCTTACAGTTTGGGTCTGGGATTATACATTGTAGATAAAATGAGTAAGTTGCTAGAGCACGATATTCGAGTGCGCTCGAAAGAGGGCGTAGGCGCATGTTTCACGGTGACCATTCCTATTACCGAAGTGTGTGATACGAGTCAGGAACAAGACTATCTTTATACTTTGGAGCCATCGTTACCAGATTACGTTTTGGATAAGCATATATGGCACATTGATAACGATGCGAATATGCGCATTGCTATGCAAACATTGTTCGCAAACTGGGACATGGAAGTAGACACTTTCTCAGGTTTTGAACAATGCAGTGCTGTAAATAATGGCAGTTTTGACGAGTGCGACATGCTTATTGTCGATTACCACCTAGATGAAGAAGAAACCGGTTTAGACATTGCGAAACGCGTAAGAAAAATCGCGCCTTCAATGCCCATTATGATTTGCACCGCTAATCACTCAAAAGCGTTAGCGAATGAACTTGAAGGCACCGACATTCAGCTGCTGCACAAACCTGTTAACTCCGCGGTGCTTAAGGCGGCGCTAGTCTCAAGCTTGAATGGCTAAAAGTATAGGAACATCGGGCCTGTTAATCTTCGGTGCACAGCAAAGATCAACAGGTCTTAATTAAATACGTATTGGTTAAAGTCGATATTCGCGGCACTGGCCACAACTTTTACTCGGTTGCTGGCGCCTAATTTTTTGAGAATAGATGAGACGTGAGACTTAACCGTGGTTTCAGAAATATTAAGCTCGTAGGCAATCACTTTATTGGCTAACCCTTGAGTTAGATATTTCAGTACAGTCAGCTCTTTTCGTGTTAATGAACGAATTTGCTCAGGCGAAATACCGTTGTCATTGGTCATGCGTGTTCTGGTAGACGGCGTTCTCAATATCTCTGATGGTAAACACACGTTCCCTTCAAAAATACTCTCGATAGATGTGGCGATTTCTTCAATCTTGCTGCTTTTTGAAATAAAGCCAACGGCACCATAAGAAATGGTTTGCAGTATATTTTGCTTTTCCGTTTCAGCGGAAATAATCACTACAGGTACGTTAGGGTGTTGGTTTCGAATTTCTAAAAGTCCGTTTAGGCCACAGGTTTCCGGCATATTTAAATCAAGCATGATTAAGTCGAACTTCGCGTCTTGCTCTAGTAACGTTAACGCTTCAGAAATTGAATTGGCTTCGAGGGTTTCTGAGTCGGGAAACTTTTTCCCTAAGATAGTAATCATTGCGTGACGAAAAATAGGGTGGTCGTCAATTATCAGGATACGGTGCATGGTCTTTCCCTCAGCTAAAAAAGCGACATTTGCCGCTGGCCTTGTGACTTATTTGGGCTGGCGTTTTATTCACACATAAGCCTTTTAGTAAGACAAAATTATGGCGTAAATGAAACGCTTCAAAGTGACCAAATTCCCCGAAATATTAAAAGCTAAACAGTCACTTCACGTGTTTACAATGTTAACATTAATATAACATTAAGTCAGGCCTAATAAGACCAATGGCTTATAATAAAAAAGCACGTAAGACCAGTACTGACGGGACTTTCGTTCTATAACTCGTCAAGTAACTGCCTTCTTTTTTCGGCGTATTCTGTTTCGCTAATTAGGTTTGCCTTTTTTAGTGCGTCTAACCGTTTAAAACGAGCAACGATATCGTTTTCTGCTGGTAAGGGGGCCGAGCCAGCTACGTCTTTCTTACTGGGTGTGTTTTCCCTATTCGCTGGGGAAAGTGTTTCCTTTTCTACAGGTGCTTCAAATGCCAGCTGAGTCGGTGCGACCACCCAATCGAAGCGATTTTTCGTTTTCAGTTCTATACCAGGTGCGGAAAAAGAGAGTGGGGAATCGAATGAGAACTTTGCTTGTTTCCGGTTACCAAAATCAAAGTCGTATTTTACCAAGCCCTGAGAAGTAGGATCATAAGCCATTTCGTAGGCTTTATTGGCTACTTTATCGAACTCGCCAATAAGAATATTGAGCTGGTCGTCTGCAACGAAAATACTGCCTGCAACGTAATACGTTTGGGTTTTAAGGCCTGCCAAATAGCGCTTCTCTTTACTAAGGGCAAAAATTACGTCTTGCTGAGCAGTCGCTGTTCGCAGCGTCTCAGGCAGATAGGCGGCAAGTAACGCAACTTGTTCGTTGGAAAAAAGCGGCGTCGACGTATTTTTGTTTTTAACCACCTGAATAGCGCTAAGTATGGCGGATACATCCTGCTCGTGTAGCGTAAAGGGGTGTTGGTTGGCACGCATGCCGCTGTCTACTTTGCTCGGCTTTTCAACAAGGCGAATAAAATTGTTTTTGTCCTCCTGAAATATGACCTGTGCGTCTGCGATATGTACTGTCGTTATGAAGAGTAGGGCTAACAGAATGGGTTGAGCTGAACGTAATGAAAATAGAGATATATTTTTCATGATCTTTCCTTTTTCAATAGGAAAAGCGAGAGTGAATCTCGCTTTTTTATGTCATATATTTTAGCTTAATTTTAATTTCTTATTTAAGTGCAAAATTAATCAGTTTTTTATCATTAATTAAATGAGTCGAGTAATTTTTAAATTTCAGAGTAATTAGATATAAGTTCAATGTTAAAATATGACTGATTTTTAATTCTCAATTAAAAGAACACAGTGCCACCTAGTTGAATTAGGGTTAAGTCTTCTGCGCTGTTATAAATTCCTTGCGCAGATTCTGAACCATCAATATCTAAACTTAGGTTTTCGTATTTCGCGTACACCAAGAAGCGCGATCCAAAATATTGTTCTGCTGCAACGCCCCACTGACTAAGCTCTGAGCCGGTAACGCCATCTAAATGAGCCATGCCGTATTGGTCGTTATAACTGGCATATTCAGCATAGAAAGCAGAATCACCAAAGCGATTAAACTGTTTTCTTATGCCTGCTTTAAAGTAATAAGCATCCGTATCGTCACCCGACCCAACAATCGCATCGTCAGCTTCTTCCATCTGATAAGTGGCTACCCCAAATACTCCTGATTCAAGATGCATGACGCCAGCTTGCAGTTGCAGCGTAGTTGAACTGTTGCCGCCAACATTGCTACCGCCATCTTTATTCACTGAGTAGCCTGCGTGAAGGTTAGTTTTGAAGCCTTCGTGCTCAGCCGCATACTTAACCGCAATATCGTAAATTTCGTCGTTTGCATAACCGACCGCAATACTCACGTTTCCCATTTGAGGAAGATCGTAGCGCACGCCGTTGCGATATATGCCGTTACAGTCAATACCAATACCCAAGCCAGGCGTAGCTAAGCACTGAGCAAATTGACCCCACGCGACATTGGTTGAACCTTCTTCTAGGCCTCGAATAAAGAAGCCATTTGCTCTAAATAATGGTGAAATGCCTGACCAGATTGTGCCAGAAGGATCGGCTAGAACGGCAATGTTATCGGTGGGAAGGCTTTGTAAACCAATGGTGATTTTACCCCAGTCGCCGCCAAAGTAGAGGCTGCTCCCTAATAAGCCTATGTCGCCACCATTGAAGGTGTCTAAGTTATCCTGATTGGCAAACAAAAGCGGGGTTTGATGGCCACCACCGGCGTAGTTAGGTGCGCCTGAAAGAGGTTCGATAATGACCTCAAAGCCTACGTCCATGCCTTGTTCTTCCAGTTTGTAGTTCCCTGAAAGCGTAATACGGCTGCCTAGGGTTGTACCATTGTCTGATAGTTGTGCCACATCACTACCCACACCGTCGTCATAATAGGTTAAGCCTTCATTTATCCATCCAGAGATATTCCATGAATAGGGCTCGTCTTGGGCAAAGCTATGGCTACTGACCGTGCTTAGAATGGCAATAGATAAACAGGTTTTTGTAAATGTATTCTTTTTCATTTTACTGTCCCAATATTGGAAGTGTTGATTAATTACAGTGGTTTTTTATTTTTATTTTCGACTGGTTTTAATGCTTTCGGTGTCCAGTAAATTGATAATAGGTTTTATTGAATTTTGAACCATCGGCCGTAAGGCGTGTTAATCTCCTTCTTTAGTAGCGGGAAAATTAAAGGTATAAATGATAAAAAACGCGACTACTGTGAAAAAGTAAGTCGCGTTTTTTTGGTTTTTGTTGCAGTTATAGCGGCTTAATTAGTTGGCGATCGACCCACCGCAATCAGCGTTTATGCTATTATTCGAACCACCTCTTATTCTACAATTGGGTGTCCCTCTTACTTTTCCGCTATTTACCTTAGTGTTGGATGAGCCTTGAATGTAAATACCTTCTTTGTTGCTCGACGCTATATCTACATAGTTTACTGTTGTACCACTTGAGCCGCTGACGCTAAAGAAGCCGCGTCCGGAATTACGAGATTTGACTGAGCCTACTTGAATATTACCGCCATTATTATTCGCAACCCTGAACGTGGCGTATCCCCCATATTGATCATTTTTGTCGCCTTCTACGCGAGAAACAGTACCATTTCTGCTGCGATTAAGTAGTAAACCACATCCATCTGTATTGTTCGCTTTGATTGTACCTATTGTAAACCCATTGGTGTCCCACAATTCCACGGCATGGCCACCCACATTGTCAGCTTCAACGTTGTTTATGGTGACGGTTTTATTTTCGGTGCCTTTATCAAACCTTATTCCGCCGACACTATTGCTCATATTTTTCATTTTAAAGTTCTCGATGGTGAAACTACTACACCCTCTCGCAAGTAAGGCGTAGCGAGGGCTGTTGGTTACCGTCACATTTTTTATCGTTACGCCCCGCCGGTTGAAGCAACGGAACAAACCATTGTCTGAAATATTGCCTCCATCAATGGTTCTGCCTCCAAAGTCATAGGTCTCATTATCAATTAAATTAATAGCAGAGGAGGGTTTGTTTGGAATCTGAGTGGTGTCCGCTGCATCAGTCACACTCACCAATGACAGAGCAATTGCCAATGCACCCAGTGGTGATATCCACAAAGCCTGTTTTCTTGCGATTTTTGAAGTCATGAAGCATTCCTATTGTGTTGTTGGGGTGTTAACTGTATGTTGGATTTATATTAATTGAATCAATATTGGTCAAAATTGATTGTTAATATTCAATTTGATTCATAATTGAAACCTATTACACGAATCGTGCTAAATAGGAGAGCATGCAGTGAGGTGAGCGAATGAAAAAGGGGGGGAGCATCGTACTAGGTGTCGCAATTGGCGTAGCTGTTTCATTTCTAGTATTCACAAAATGGTATGTTGAATTGACTTACGACAACGACAAGCCTTTGCTGAGCGAAGTGAGTAATGGTAACGAAGCAATAGTAAATTGTACTATGCCTTCTTTAATATCATCGCAAAGGTCGCGTTCAGAGAGCAACGTAACAGCTAATTTAGACGCTGGTTACAACGCGTTAGTCAGCGGCGATAAATCAAAGCTTCTGGATTTCTTGTTTTTACTACGAACCCATCCATCACCCCATGAGTTTATGGTTCACAAACTATTGAGCGCGAATTATTCCGAGCAGAGAATTTTACTTGATGCCCTCTCCCTCGAGGATGAAAAGCTAAGATTTTCCGTGTTAAATGGTCTTTTTCATGAGAGTACACCGCAAGCGGTTGATTTGGCGCTTGATATTGTCAAAAAGCATCACTTTTCAAATACCGCTATCGAAGTGGAAGCGCTTTTGATTGAGCAGAGTTACCAAATGGATAAATCGTCTCATATAGCTGATATCGCCAGGTTACTAAATTTACGTAGCCCTCAGGCGTACAAGAAAGAAGAGATAGCGCAGCATATGGAGGCATTATTACAACATCAAAATCAGGATATCCAGATTCAAGCTATCGCTGGTATTACGCTCTACGGAACTCAATTAAGTCTCGTATCGGCAATAGAGAAACTATTATTCCAACCTGATCTGGCACTAAGGCGAGCGGCCATTAAAGCAATGTATAGTGTCGAAGCATCGTGGCTCCACTCCAACTTGATTCATGAAGTAGAACACATTGCAGAAAATCAATCTCAAGAAAATTCCTTACAAGAACTGGCTGAAGATCTTATACATTTTCACGGCCTATGAAGTATTCGCGCGCTCATGATTCATCTATTGTTATGTTTCTCATTTGAACTTTAATGTTTCCTCGTATTTGCATAGGTTGAGCATTTGTGATTGAATTTGACTGTTAAAGGCTGGTGTGTAAAGTTTGACCGGTGTTACACAGGTTTTCGTGCTAATACGAGAAAACCATCGTCGATGTCAAAGTGAACGCGAGAGTCGTTTGTATATTTTTTGGCGCGTTTACGCATAATCACCTCAAACCCTACATGTAGGCGCGCCGCCTTATTTGCACCTTGCGCCACAGGAGGACTCGGCATAATCGTTTTCATTTAACGAAATCAATGCTGGATAAGTGCGTTGTAAGTGAGCTTTAACAGGATATTTGAAATGGAAAAAATAGCGTTTGTAATGCAGTTGCTGCCCGGTTTTGAGGATGAATATAAAAAACGTCACGATGAGATTTGGCCTGAACTTGTGGTTTTATTGAAAAAGGCGGGAATCCACGACTACTCAATATTTCTGCACCCAGACACCTTGCAGTTATTCGCGGTGTTAAAACGGGAATCGACTCACGATATGGATAACTTACCCGAATACGAAATCATGCAAAAGTGGTGGAAATTTATGGGTGATATTATGGAACACAACGTCGATAGTAGCCCTGTTGTTCAGTCGCTTACGCGAGTATTTCATTTAGATTAGAGCCTGTTAGCTGCTGCCAAAAAGTACAACAAAAAACAACAGGTTCCAGTATAACTTTTCGAGTGTTCGCATGTAGAGAAGATTAAGCCAGCTATGACACTGGCTTAGTGAGTGCTATGAGGTTGTATCGGCCCATACTTTTAAATTTCTATACTGGAACTGAGTCCATTTCATCTGTCTAAAACCTATAAAGCCGTCTGTCAAAAGTTTACCCGTGTCGACGGTGTCTATAACCGGGGCGTTATCTATATAGTCAATCACCTTTTCGTCATCAACAAACAGCTGTATGTGCGCGCTTTGCTTCACTAGCGTGATGTTATGTATCTGTGTTGACTGAGCAGGAATGCCTACTTTTCCTTTTTGCAGTAGTGAGAACGTGTTGTTTTTTCTCAAATTTGCGTGTTGACGATTGGGATTGTGGGCCGCGTTTGCATAGTAAGATATATGATAGCTTTTAATATCACCCTCGGTATATTGAGTGAAAGTACCATTTCGAGGTACAAGCTGGTCGTCGAAAATAGACTCACCATTTACCCCTTTAGCTGCGAAAAAAACAATGACTAACCCAGCGTCAGTATTGAGGGCTTGCGCTTGCCAACTCGCTACAAAGCTGTCTGGAAATGACACGGGAGCCCAATACACATGATGCATGGCTTCATCAGGTGACCACATTTGCATCCAATTACTCTTGAAGCTTACCTGCCCAGGCCCCTCCATTCGCCAACCAGCCATATCTTCGTCACTGTGCATGGGATTGTCATAGATAAGCTGCATATGTTGCGTTACTTGTCCAGGGATTGCGTTGAAGGGCGTGGTTTCACGTGCCTTTTGGCAGTCAAGTAATGACAGCCCTACGAGTGTAAATAAGCTAGCTTTCGCTAGCGACGTCAACGTATTCATCACGGTGTCTCTCCCTACAAAGTCTAAATGCTTATCTAAATGATTAGCTATGATCAATCAAATTCAATCATAATTGGTTATTTTATTTCTTTTGTGATAGAAATTAAACAAAGATTAAAAACTAATTAACAATAAGCGTATCGGAGTCCATATGGATAGACGAGAATTTATTATCCGTTCTGGGGTAGCAGCATCCGTCCCATTTTCATTAACAGCGTGTTCAACATCAACCAAGCCGTCTAGCGGTACACCTCTTCAATCATCAAAAAAAATAGAGCGTATTAAAGGTGCTCTTAATTGGCTAGACGGAGATAAGCCCGGCGAACTAAAAGGGACGACTTTTGGTTATCCATGGAAACAGGGGGCATTGCGTGAAGGAGAGCCACTTTCGCTTGTTAATGAAAAAAGCGAGCAGATTCCTTTACAAACATGGGTAACAGCTTTTTGGCCTGATGGTTCTGTGAAGTGGACGGCTCATGCTATACCTGCATCCATAGAGGTAGGTCGCGCGGCAAAGATAATAAAGGCAGCTCCAACTATCCCCAGTACACCGGTCAAGGTAAGTGAAAATGACAATGCTGTAACACTTTCAACGGGCATAGCGCAGTTTGAAATTCCCAAGCAGGGTGCGCACATCGTTAGTAAGTTGATGCGTGGTAATAAGTTAGTGGGGCAAAACGCACATCTTGTCGGGTTGGTGAAATCCTCTCCTAATTTCAATAGCGTTACTACTCAGTTTTCTTCAAAAATACAGAGCGTTACGGTTGAGCAGACCGGACCTGTCCGCGCTGTCATCAAAGTTGAAGGGGTGCATGCTAGAGAAAATAGTAAACAATGGTTGCCCTTCACAATACGACTGTATGGATACGCTGGCAGCGATGCGTTACACATAACTCACTCTTTTGTTTTTGACGGCGATGTAAACAATGACTTTATACAAGGTTTAGGTTTGCGTTTCTCGGTACTGCAAAACGATGAACTTTACGACAGGCATCTGCGTTTAGTAGGGGAAGGAGAAGGGCTATGGGCAGAAGCGGTAAAGGGGATAACGGGACTTAGGCGAGACCCTGGTCAAGCGGTAAAAGATGCCCAGATCGCGGGACGCAAAACACCTCCTTTAAGTGAATGGGATGAGCGTGTAAGTAGTCGCTTGCAATACATCCCAGTTTGGAACGATGTTACATTAACGCAA
>Ga0105227_100085_pt1 | contig 40249 bp, 34 predicted proteins | sample Virmet3734_803_FD_89585 | JGI IMG/M metagenome (GOLD analysis project Ga0105227, IMG submission 89585) | Marine viral communities from the Southern Atlantic ocean transect to study dissolved organic matter and carbon cycling - metaG 3734_803 | ecosystem: Environmental > Aquatic > Marine > Oceanic...
GCGCTTAGCCTGTGTGTTATTTATGTAGTACACAGTCTACTTAACAAATTCCAGCCTACACGACACCACACGTTTACTTAGTAATCCTGTCGTTATAACGCTTACTGGTTACAATTCGTGGACTAATAGTTGATTTGCTATTTCCAGTAAAGTACTAACGCAATTAAAAAGGCTCCGACGATATTGTCGAAGCCTTTTCCGCGAGCTGATAAAGCCCTTTACGTTACCAAAGATAAAGGAAGAAACTTAATCGTTCCAGCTTTATGACACCGTAACCACCGCCTTTCGCTTCTCTTCTTTTGAAAATGTCAACGCCTTGTTCAGATTATCAAATTCGAAAAGCGTTGGAATTTCAACAACCAAAGAGTGCTCTGCAACTTGCTCAAGCAGAGCCTCACCGTCTTTCACCAAGCGCTGCCATTGCGGTAAATCGCCATAATCATGCAGCGCGCCTAGGGCTATCTCATGATAAGAAATAGTACGCGTGAAAGGCGCATCTACAGGCACTTCAATACGTCCTAGAATACTCACTACGTGACCATTAGCTTCAAGAAGCGGTACAAGTGACGCCGCATAGTCTGGACCATTCGCGTCGAAAAGCGCGTAAAAGGTTTGCCCTTCAGGTTTACCGCGATGGATGGCTTTTACTCCCATCTCATCGGCTTGCTCTTGCGAAAAGCTTCCTGAGATAACATGTACATTAAAACCAGCCTGAGAAAGTATTTGCGCCAGCAATTTGTTAACTGCGCCCATACCGCTGACTAACACGTCTGCCCCCTCTCTTACCGGCACTTTACTGAACGCTTGCCAAGCAGTAAGCATCGGGCATGGCAAGGCAGCAGCCAATGCAAAATCTACGCTTTCTGGCACTAGCATTACGCGGCTAGCATACACTTCACTGTGGCCGGCAAAGCTTCCGTTTTCACCTAAGCTGTGATGGTATGCCACTCGCCTACCCAGAAGGTTGTTATCAACGCCCTCACCTACAGCTACAACAACACCCGCACCGTCCACACCGGGAATATGCCCTTTTTCCCAGTCGCGGGGGTTATCATCGATAAACTTCCAGTCTACGGGGTTAATGCCAATAGCATAGTTGCGCACGACAATACGCCCTGCTTCCGGCTTAGAAAATTCGCGTTCGTTTCGTATGAGTGCTGCGCCAGCTTGTTCAAATTGCCAAACGTTAGCTTGCATAAAAGCTCCTTAACAAGGTGATTTTTCCGGTTAGTCCCACGCAGGTGAAAAATCTGGGTTAGCTTGACGGTCGCCACAATCTAGCGCGTTAATTTTTGCGATATCGTCTGCGTCTAAGGTAAGTTCAAGCGCTTTGAAATTGGTTTCCAGGTTTTTGCGCTTAGTCGACGATGGAATGGTCACTAAACCATGAGCCAGCTCCCAGGCTACGACTACCTCAGCTGTGCTTACACCATGCTTATCTGCAATCGCAGTGATAGTCTCGTCTTTTAGCACTTTACCAACAGCAAACGGCATATACCCTGTAACTGTGATACCATGTTTTTCGCATGCGGCACGTACTTTTTCATTGGTCAGATAAGGGTGAACCTCTACCTGATTCGTGGCGATAACGCCCTCACCTAAGATACTCACCGCTTCTTCAACTTGCGCTACGGTAAAGTTAGAAATACCAATTTCTTTTGTTAGGCCCATTTCCTTAACGCGCACCAATTCACCTAGGTACTCTTCCATGCTTTCGCCATTTTCCGGTGACGGCCAATGAATAAGTAGCAGGTCAACGTACGACAGTTGAAGCTTTTCCAAACTCTCTTTTACGCTATCCACAAAGCTTGCTTTATTCAGTTTGTCATTCCACACCTTGGTGGTGACGTAAAGGTCTTCACGTGCAACAAGGTTGTTTGCAATAGCGTCGTTAATAGCGCGACCTACCGCTTCTTCATTGCCGTAAATTTGCGCCGTATCGATATGACGGAAACCCACTTCAAGTGCCATTGTCACACTGTTGTAGGCTTCATCGTCTTTTAGACGAAACGTGCCTACACCTAGTGAAGGAATTTTAGTTTGTGACTGATTTACATTCGGCATGATGCCTCCTTGTTGGGTCCGTTATTTATGAAAGTGAGGTAATACGTGGTCAGCAATGCGCTGCATCGCGTCTTCTACCGATTGAGTATTACGTCTGAAGTGCAGGCCAATATGATCAACACCCGCGTCTTTCATTGCATTGAGTTCTTTGATAAGCCCGTTTACGCCAGTTTCAACCCCGAAACGGTGGCGTTTTATGGGCGCTTCGTCGTCTTTAACCAAATTAAGGTGAATAAAGCTAACGTAAGGCTTCTTACCCGCTACATTTCGCCATAGCTTCACGTGCTTTTTATGATCGTTCGGTGTACCTGGGTATGCCAGCCAACCGTCCATATTTTCACCTACCCACTGGGGGCTTTGCTGAGCGAGCCCTGCAACGTACAAAGGCGGCGTTGTTGAGTGCGGTAACAGCGACATGCCTGGCTTAAGGGTATTTTCGCCGTGCTTAACAATTTCAAGAGATTGCCTGAATTGCTCGCCTCGACTGTCAAAATCGACATCGAACAACGGGTATTCAACCGGTCTATCACCGCTAGCTACACCGAGGATAAGACGATCGTTACTCAGCTGCTGTACCGTTGCCGCCGCCTTTTTAACAAGCCATGGCTGCCTAAGAGGTAAAACAACAGCGGCTGTGCCTAACAGAATATTGTCGGTGATGCCCGCCAAATACCCCAAGTAGGTGAAGGTTTCAAAAACCTGCGCTGCGTCACCAAAGCTGGGGTCGTAAACCGGTACATCTCGTACCCACGCTGCTTTAAACCCTAGTTTGTCGGCTAACTGTATACGGCTGTGATGCTGTGTCATATCAGGTACACCAAACGGCGTACCTTTTGTGGCGTCGAAATACGCCCAGTCGTTATCTAGCGGAAGCTCTACACCTACAGAGAACGTCTGTTGTGCAAGCTTATCAAAAGTATTTGTCGCCATTGTGACCGCCCTATGCGCTCGTGGCATTATCTGCAGTATTGAGTGCGCGCTTGTCTAAATAGCCGCTGTAGCGAGTAACAACCAAGGCTGCGACAGAAATAAGGGCTCCAATCCACGCGGTATCAGATAACTGCATACCATCGACAACTGCACCGCCTATAATTGACCCTAAAGCAATACCAATGTTAAATGCCGCAATGTTTAAACCTGAGGCTACGTCAACGGCATTAGGGGTAAACTTCTCTGCTAATTGAACAACGTAAACCTGAAGTCCTGGGACATTGCCAAAAGCAAAGGCGCCCCATACCAAAACGGTGATCACTGCGGCCACTTTACTGCCCATGGTAAACGTCAGCGCAAATAAGATGACGGCAAGGGCTGAAAAGATGATAGTTAACGCGCGGATTGGGCCTTTTTTGTCAGCAAGCTTGCCGCCATAAATATTGCCTACCGCGACAGATACACCGTAAACCAGCATAATTAAGCTGATGGCTGAGGGCGCAAACCCCGCCTCTTCCTGCAATATAGGAGCGAGATAGGTGAATGCCGTAAATGTGCCGCCATAGCCCAATATCGTCATTAGATACACTAATACCAGACGAGGCTGAACCAACACCTTCATTTGCTCACTTAAGGTGGCAGGCTTACTTTGTTTAAGATTGTTCGGTACCAATAACGCGCTGCCGATTAGCGCAAGCGTGCCAAGCGCGGAAACAACAAGGAAAGTTGCTCTCCACCCAAAATTTTGACCTATCCAAGTGCCCAAAGGGACGCCCGTGACCAAGGCAACCGTTAAACCAGTGAACATGATGGCAATAGCACTGGCTTCTTTTTCTTTCGCTACCAGCCCTGTAGCAATGGTAGACCCAATGGAAAAGAACACGCCGTGCGCTAAGCCTGTCAGTATGCGGGCTAAAATTAAGCTCTCGTAGCTAGGGGCCTGCCAGGCAAGCATGTTACCAGCCACAAATAGCGCCATTAAGCTAAGCAGAACATGCTTTCTATTCCTCTTACCGGTAAGGGCGGTAAGAACAGGTGCGCCAACGGCAACACCAACAGCGTACAAGCTAACAAGTAAGCCAGCACTTGGTAATGTGACGCCAAGATCTGCCGCTATGGTAGGTACAAGCCCCACTATAACGAACTCAGTAGTGCCAATAGCAAACGCACTTAACGTTAACGCAAATAATGCAATAGGCATTTCAATTATCCTCAAAAAGTAATTAACGTGATGGGGTGTCGTTGCCGACGCCACCTACTCCTTTCAAGCGGACAACTAAACCGTCTTTTGGGGAGTCATTTTTAAAGTGCGTACAGTTTGACGACAAATTTATTTGCAAAAAACAGCACTAATGACAAAATACTTTTGCGAAATTTGAAAAGGTAAGGTGTGTAATGCCAGTTTCATCGAAGACTGAAGATTTAGAAGCGTTTCTAACCATTGTTGATACGGGTAGTTTTTCAAGTGCTGCTAACTTGCTAAATCAGCAGGTTGCGAAAGTGAGCCGAGCGGTAGCGCGGCTTGAAGATACGTTAGATGTAACCCTATTGAATCGTACTACCAGACGGCTTGAGCTAACCGAAGAAGGCGAACTTTTTCTGCAATATGCGAGAGATGGCTTAAACGTGTTGGAAAAAGGCGAAGAAGCACTGCGGCTTTTAAAGCGCACACCTTCGGGAAAGCTTCGGGTAGATGCGGCAAGCCCTTTCGTTTTACATCAACTTGCCCCGTTAGTAGGTGAGTTTCGAGAAGCCTTTCCTGATATCAGTCTGGATATCACTAGTCACGATAGCATTATCGACCTATTAGAACACAAGACGGATATCGCAATACGTATTGGCGATTTGAGCGACTCGAATTTGCACGCTAGACGTTTAGGAAAAAGTAAGCTGCATATTGTGGCAAGCCCCCAGTATCTTGAAAAATATCCCCTATCTGAAAACGAAGGTGGCATTAGCACGCTAAACAAACACAAACTGATTGGCTTTAGCGACTCACCGAGTTTGAATAAATGGCCACTTAAACAAGATATCAATTTGCAGTACAGTCTTCGCGCCTCAAGCGGAGAAACTATTCGCCAGTTGTGTTTGGCAGGCCAAGGTATTGCGTTACTTTCCCACTTTATGGTTCATAAGGATGTTAGCGAGGGCACGCTTGTCGATTTGTTTAGCGAGGACATCGTCAGTCCAAATCGCAGAGAATCAGTGCAGGCGGTGTACTACAAAAATAGCGCCGTATCGTCTCGTATCTCTGCGTTTTTAGACTTTATCCAGCCGCGGCTTACGCTTTAAAGAACGGCTATTTAGCCTGCCCCTTGCCTAGCATTTTTTTAAGCGTACTTTGAGGAAGGCCATTCACAATAAGCGCTGCAATCATCAATATAGCGCCGGCCACCACCATAGGCAGCAGAGTTTCTTTAAGCAGTAGCACTGAGCTTACATACCCAACGATTGGCGTAAGCGTACTGATTAAAACGATTTTATCTGGCGGTAATTTTGGCCCCGCCGCTACCATAAGGCCAAAACCGAGACCCGTTGCCACTGGCCCAATGTACGCCAATAGTAACCAATCGCTTATATCGTAAGCCCCCAAATTAGGTGTTGGTTCAACTATCAGTGCAATAGCAAGCATGGCGAAACCTGCAATGGTAAACTGCCAGAACACCGCTTCAATAACACTTCCTTTCCACTTGTGAAAAGACACTCTTCGAATAGCGACCGCCCACAATGCAGATGCCAGCAACATACCAAAGAGCGGTAGCCATGCGCCCGGTTGTCCCGAAGCAAATAAAATCATTGCACAGCCAATGGTAGATATACCGGTTAGAATTAATCGCTTAGAAGGCGGGCGTTGCCTATACCATAGGGTGTCGATAAGCAGCATCCACAGCGGTGTGGTGTAAATAAGAATACTGGCCGTGCCCGCGGGGATAAACTGCAGAGAGACAGTAATAAGCCCCATTGATAGGATAAACTGGAAAAACGCGACCACAAAGACCACAGACCGGTCTTTACGATTCAATACCGGCAAACGCTTCTTAGTGATAAGCACAAAAAGCGCAAGTACCGGAAGACTGAGTAGAAAACGCAGGCAAACCATCCACACCGGGCCAACAATCTCTAGGCCCAATTTCATGCCCGGCCAATTAAGCCCTAAACACAACACTGCAACTAAAAGCATTTTTATACCTTTAGATTGCGCTTTTTCCGTCACCGATAATGAAGACATGCGTTTTAAAAAATCCAATTACACGAACTGATTTGAGAGAAGCCATCACCGCCACAGGGGTTAAATTTGAGCGGGATATAATATGGGCGCAAATATAAGCCAATTCGCGAGGGAATAAAACCTCCCCATCCTGTTTACACGCCAATTTATCGACCAAATGGTCAAGTTTTTAGTTTACTGTGGAAACTTTGTTATACGGCGGGTTGTCCATTTGAGTTTGCGACTTCGAATAAAGTTTGAAGCTCTCTTTTTGTTAAGAAAGTAATTTGATAATTCATGTCGATATTCGCTGATAAAAAGCTGAAATGAGGAGAGTTCAAAGACGAGTTACATACATATTCCCTAAATATACACAGCAATAGAAAGTAGCTTTCTTTGGCCTTTTCCTATTTTGCTTACACTGTGCATATATTTATCAGGGCGGAAAAAGTAAACACGATTAAAAAGATTAACAATGACTTTCTCAGCCCAGAATACGCCGCCTTGTTCGGGCTTTTTCAGTACAACGTTAAATTTAAAATAACGCCCGGCCCCCATTGGGTCATTATGCTCTAGCACGCGATGCCCTTCTTGATAAGTAACCACGTTAATGGCAAAACGCCTTGATGAAAAAATAGGATGGTTAAGGACTTTAGCCATGAGGGGTTTCCTTGTAGAGTTTCAATAAAGTCTGCAACACTCTTGCTTCAAACACGCGCTTCGTAAGCGCCTAAATAAGGCACTTATAGATGCAACATGTCGCGTTATTTGGTCGAGCTAGTTATGTTTGCCGTGCAGGAATATTGTCTCAATATAAGGTTGGGCACGCTACCGTTCTAGAATACTTGATGAGGCGGGTTTGTACTTTGTTATTCACTAGCGCTATATGTAAAAGCAGAACGTATCGCTGCTGATAATGAGCTTAATAAACGGCTTTTGACCATTTCATTATTTTGGCGTTTTCCTTCCCCGTCCTTGATGAGTTGGCCTCGTAACTTTTCGTGGTGTAGTAATTTTTGCGGGTTTCTATGTGTTCAAACCCCGAACTTTCATAAAGCTTAATGGCAGCGAGGTTACTTTCTCTCACTTCTAGCCACATTTCTATCATGCCGTTTTGCTCTGAGGCTGTTAGCACATAATCTACTAGGGCACGTCCTACGCCCTGCCCTCGGAAGGCATCATCCACCGCAATATCCATTAATGTTGCTTCATCTGCTACTTCTAAAACAATGGCATACCCAATGACCTGCTCGTTTTCATAAGCAAATACGCCATAATAAGGTTTGGTAAAGCAATCTTCGAAGGTGCTGAGTTTCCACGGTACAACTTGCGCCTGCTGATGGATTGTATGGGCATGCGCAATTTCGGCTTCTGTACCTTTTTCGGGTGTTAGCTTTAGTTTGACCGCCACTACTGCTGTTCGCTATTTGAATTATTTAAGGCAGCGCCAACAGACACTAACTGCGACCAAAGCTCTCGCTTTTGTTGAACGGTAAGCTTAAGAGGAGTCGCAGGTAATATAATGGCAGTATCGCTTATCGATAATGTGCGACCAATCATGATTGTGCTTGCCCAGTTCGAGGGTACCCCTAGCTGTATACAGGCGAGTTGCAAGTCTTTTAACCACTGTTGTGACTTAGCTTTTTGCTCTGCGCTTAACGGAATACCATCAGGAGAAACAGGCAACGGTGAAGACATTGACGCACTTTCCCTTTTATTCGGGGCTTTGGTTTCAGGCAAAGACGCCGTGCTTTTTTCTGTTTTCCCTTTCTCGTTATTATTATCACCCACAGAACCGCTCACACTAGCGCGAAGCTGAGCCAAACGAGATTGCTTTTCTTCCTTTGAAATCGGTGTTGAAGTTACAGGAACCTCGTTTGCACCCACAACCTGTGAAGATGGTGAACTATTCAATTGGTGATTGGTGCGTGCTGTGCCTTCTTTGACCTTCTCATTATAGGCTTCTTTTGTGATCCACGTTGGGATCCCAATTTCCTGGAGTACTGCTTGTTGATAAGAGGTTAAAGACACTTCACCATCCATTTAAATTAAGACGCAGCGTAAATTCGCAAGCATTCCATCACAGTTTACTAAAAGTGCTTGTTCTATTGAATAGCCATTACTTATAACGTTGGACAATATCCTTCGCTATAGGCATAAAGCGGGCGTTTTTATTAGGTGTTCTTACAGGCCGCTACCTTACAAGCCGCTATAAAATGCGTTATTAACTATGTTTAAATCCCGCCCTGTTAAAACAAAAGCGCAGATAGAAAGCTAATAAATGAAAAAAGCTTTTAATAAAGGAGACACAAAGCTGAAAATAAAAACAAGGAAAAAAAGAAAAGTACTCAAGAAGAGAAAGTGGCAGGGGTGGAGGGACTCGAACCCCCAACCATCGGTTTTGGAGACCGCTGTTCTACCAATTCGAACTACACCCCTAGCGCGCTGTGCATTATACGGATGACATTAAAAAGGTAAAGCCTTTTTATCACAACTAAAGTTCGCATGCTCAATTAACACCCAATGCGCTGTTTTTTCAATCGAATGTGGGTTAAATCAATGCGTCGTTGGCTTTTAGCGCCGCAAACCAGAGGTCATTCGTTACCGAAACGATCTCTTTATGAAGGTTGAACTCCGCGAGTGCAATCTGTTGATTAATTCTCATTATATCTGCGTAGCGCTTTACGAGTTCGGTACTTGTCATGCTATCTAGCTTATTGATAAGTGCACAGCTAGCTAAGTCAAAATAACGGTTTCCCATCGCAGCATACTCCCAATCAATAACAGTGAGCGTGTTATCTCGCCTAATCAATATGTGATTTACTGCCAAGTCGTTATGACATAACACACTATCGTTTTCGGCCTGCTCGCTTTGCAAAACCTTAGGCCGCAATCGCCTGGCTTTTTGGTACAAAGTGCTATCAGTGTTTAGCTTAGCGATATCAATATAGTGCTGCCATCTTGCGGCAAGTTTTAGCGGGTGGGCCTTTATCGGCAGCTGATGAACGCTGGCAAGGGTTTGAGCTAAACGCTGAGGGGTTAAACTTGGGTTAGTTGTGTCGCTTTGCCATTGCTCTACCCAAATTGTTTCATCATCGCTTAACCAGATAGGTTGTGGTGCTAAACCTAAGCGACATAGTTTTTTCTGCAAAGCGAACTGATAAGTGCGGTCAATACCGCTAAAGCGATCGTCACCTAACCACTTAACAGCAAAATCACCTACACAGCACGATTGTTTTGGGTCTCGGCCTTGGTTTTGCTCTCCTTCAACCACTTGGCCTGTTTGGCGGTGCCTGAATGCTTTCTCAGAATCACTGTGAAACTGCAGTTTTCTTTCAGTGCCTTCATAGTGTAAAGCAACATTTTGAAGTCGATAAACATGGTTTACAGCCCCAGATGGATGCACCGAAAGCTGGGCACTGTCACTAAGTTTAAGCGCCTTTCGCAGCGTGGCGATGATATCCAACGTGCTCACCTTGTTTTTTATATTGCACTAACCACTGATAATAACCAAATACGGCAAAACCCACATAGCCTAGAAACAGACAAGCAGATAATGCATAGCCCACTTGCAGATATAAATAGGCAGAAGCCAGATTAATGAAAAACCAGTAAACCCAGTTTTGCAGGATTTTATGGGCCACCATAAATGTGGTGACGACACTCAGTAAATTAATACTCGCATCTAATAGTAGGTACTCACTATTGAATTGCGAACCTGCCACCAAAGATAAGCCCCATGCCATTAAAAGCATACTAGGTACTATTAGTAAATGTATCCATAAAGGCCAATGACGAACGGGCTTAACACTCCCCTCTTCAGTGCCTTTAGACCACTGATAGTAGCCATAACCTGCCATGATCATATAAAAGAAATTAAGCGCTGACTGAAAAGGTAAGGTAACTTGCCAAAATAACCAGGTATAAATAGCGGTGCTGACAAAAGCACACAGCCAGCACCAGCTATTCTGTTTAGCAGCCAATAGCACATAGGCTATAGCGAGCACTACCGCTACCCACTCCAATAAAGAGGTAGCGGCAATTTGTGAGGTAAACTCAGAAAGAAAATGAGTCATCAAGACGACTTTCTGGCTTGCATAGCATCAAAGTTGAGAAACTTAGCCACAAAAATAGCTTGCCCTACTTCTTCATGGGTTCTTTGCATTTCCTCGCCTAATATCTTCATAACGACCCCGTAGTCACCTGTTACCTGAGTGCTGGTTGAACTTGTCGACACCGAAATATCGCGGTAGTTATTTAGCCTATCGATAAAATCTTGGATGGGCGGAATGTATTCGTTTACCAGAGGGTACAACGAGAGTTCAACCATAACTTGCATAACTGCTTCCTTTTATTTTAAAACGTGTACTTTACGGTAACACCAAATTGACGACCGTTACCTAGCTGATAGTACGGCTCGTCAAACGCATACTCATCGCGAGGGTCGTTACTGAAACCACCGAATCCTCGGGTGTAATACTCTCTATCAAAGGCATTTTGAACCCACAACGTCGTCTGCCAATTTTCGTGTAATACAACAATTTCAGAATTCACTAATGTGGTGCTTGGCGCAGTTACATCATGTCCGTCTGAGAAGCGGTATTCACTTTTGTAGTCTATGTCTACACGCCAAAGCACCGTTTCAGTAAGTGCGTACTCACTATAAAGGTTTGCAGTCCATTTAGGAGACTGCGCTTGCCTTTGCTCTGTTACTTGCGTGCCGTCGGCAAGAGTATAACCTTCAAAGGTCGCGCTCAAATACCCCACGCTTGCATCGACCTGCCATGCATCGGTAGCAAACCAGCTAAGCTCTATCTCAGCACCTTTATTTGTTCCTAAATCTGCATTATCGATAATATCAACGAACCCTGCCGTACCGTCATCGCGAGTAATAACGTCAAAATCACTTACCTGTGTGTCTTTCCTATCCATGTAGAAAAGCGCTGCTCTTGCGATAAGTTCTGGCGTCATCAAAGGGCCTTTAAACCCTATTTCATAGTTCCAGTTATATTCCTCATCGAAAAAGCGCTGTTCGTCATTCACACGGCTGTCGGGGTTAAAGCCAGCGCCTTTATAACCGCGAGAAATACTGCCGTAATAGAAGTGCTCGCCCTGTGTATACTGAAGCGCCACTTTCCCACCGACCATGGTAGTATCGAAAGCGCGTGTAAGCAGGTTATTGTCAGCGTAGTCAAAATCGTAGTTTTCTAGCCTTAGTCCCGCAACTAACACTAAATTATTGTTGATACGGCTTTCAGTATTAGCGTAAATTGCCGTCGTTGTTGGCGTGTATTCACTGGCGAAGTCGTTATCGAGGTAGGTGTATTGTCGAAGCAGTTGCTCTTCGGTGTTTTTGTAAAAAACACCTATAGTCCAGTCGGTTATGCCATCGAACAATGCGGCGCTCTCGTTAGACACAAAACGAATTTCTCCTGTTTGTGTATCTACATCGCGATAATACGCATCGAATGAGGTATAACCCCAAGGGTGAAAGCCAGTGAATGTCCAGTCTTCGTCGTAGCCATAAGCGATATTATGCGAGGCGTGGGTAGCAATGAGAATTAGATCGCCTGCCGCCGTTTCTGTTGTCGAACGGGCGCTTACCGCATGGGTTTGATGCTCATCAAAGCCAGGCTCGTCAGATAAGGTTCTATTATCATTATCTAGTGAAAAAGCATCATACCCATTGTCGATATCATACCATCGATAAGTCAGCGCAAGCGTTGTACGCTCATCAACATGCCCTTCTACAGCAAAACGCAATGCGGTTTCATCAATATTGTTGGTGTCACGTCGACCGAGAAATGTGTTTTCAACAAAACCATCACTGCTATTGTGAACCAGCGCCACGCGATAACCCCAGTCACCACCTATGTCGTTCCCTGTAGCGCCTTCAATTCGGTAGGTATCTTTATTGCCCACTCGCGCCTCGACGTAATCAGGGGCGTCGCTACCAACGTCATTGCTTGAGAGCTTCACCGCACCGGCTAAAGCGCCTGTACCGTAAAGGGTAGCTTGCGGGCCGCGATACACTTCAAGTTGCTTAGTATCAAAAATTAAGCCTGCAGCAGCTAGACCAGAAAAATCGAACTCATCAACGATAAAGCTAACCGATGGGTTAATAGGCTCGGCAAACTGACTACGCTCGCCAATACCTCGAATTTGAACGAATCGCCCACGAGAGGCACCTGCGGCAAAGTTCACGTTAGGAATGCTGTTTAGCACGCTATCAATATGAGTAGGCTGTCTGCTACTAAGTCGCTCCTGATTTAAAATAGTGGCACTCGCACTTAGCTGGTCTAGTGTAGTTTGACGAAAGTCCCCGGTTACCACAATGCGCTCGATATCAGTATTAGAGGCAGTTGTATCGGCATTAGCGCTTTGCTGCTGGCCATACGCGGCAACAGAAGTAGCAATGAGTGTAAGTGTGAAAAGTGTTTTATACATGGGATCTCTTATTCTTACTTAAGAAAAAAGATCCGGGTCTAACGGCAGGTTATTAGGCTATGTTGTGAACCATTCCTACGCCGGTATTATCCGGATCAGGTTTAAGGGTTCCCACTAAAGTGGATCTCAGACCAAAAACGGACACCCCTTGGTATAGCGTTGAGCCCTTATTAATAAAGCCTCAACTTCTGCGACAGAGTCTACCAGTTCGATAGACATCGTCAAGCAGATAACACGTTAAGCTAACGTCATATTTTTTATATGATATATAGCGAAGGACGCTGCGTTTTATTCAGCGTCTATGTTCATATTTAAACGACGAACTTCGTCATCAGTTTGCGCTTTTAAACCTTCCAGCGTTTTACCGTGTGCTGTTGGCTGACGTGTGTCTGGGTCAACTTTTACGAAAACGATATCGTCTGCAAAACAGATGGTTTTCTTTGTAGCTTTATTGCGTACTAAACAGCTAACAGTAATAGACGTGTGGCCCACCGCTTTGGTTTCTAAGCCAAACTCTACGATATCACCTTGCATGGCTGGTGACTCGAAGCTAATTTCGCCGATATGCTTGGTAACCAAGCAATTAGTTTCCAACTGACAAATTGCCCAAATTGCGGCTTCTTCGTCAATCCATTCTAACGCGCGGCCACCGAACAGAGAATTGGCATAATTAAGGTCATTTGGCATCACTAAACGCCGAGAAAGAAAGCGCATTCGAATTCCTCATAATAAATCGCTACTATAGCGCTAGATTATACCGAAGAAACTGTTTCATGGCGCTATCTCAATTATGTGAGTGGGTTTTAGCCCCCTTCTTTACCGAACATCAAAACTCAACGTTGCGGTTGCATCGCAGGTTATTGGTGATTTCTGACCGCGACGAATTTAGTCACAACGCACTAACCACAGTGACTAATGCTATCGATAAATCTAATACCGTTAAATACAACCTCTTTACCGGCGAAATGTTAAAGGGAAAGAAACGCAAGCAAGTATTAGGTAATGAGTGGGATATCGCATTTTTAGACTGTAGAGACTTTTTCAGACCTGGCGATGTCATGGCTGTAGCAGGCACGGTAAAACAGCATGGGTGTTTAATTCTTATCTGCCCCCCGTTTACAAAGTGGCCTGAAAACGCTGCCGTTTCGTTTATTTCTGAAGGCTATAGCCTGAAACGCAGCCTTTATCTTGCGCGCTTTATAGACCGCCTTCAAGGCAATCCATCCATTGCTTTTTACCGTGAAAGCGCGACTACCCTGCCAGACATAGCCCGCTATGAAGTAAATAAACTTGATGCTGCAAATGCTTATCGTGGCGCTTTGTTTAAGTCTTATGAGCAAGAGCACGCATTTAACAAGCTAAGCCAAGGGTTCTACCATAACCAACTTAATGCGCTTATCACCGCGCCAAGAGGTAGGGGAAAGTCGTCTCTTTTGGGGTTATTTATACAAAAGCTGATAAGAGAAGGCCATCGCGTACTGTTAACCAGTGAACGTCAGGAAAACGTCAAAAATGTTTTTGATATTCAAAATCCAAGCGAAGATACTAAAGATAACCACACTAAGGGCATAGAGCAGATACAACCCGCTACATTACCATTTAAAGGAAGAGAAATAATAACCAATGGCACTGTAAAGTGGGTACCACCAGATAGCGAGCTGCTGTGTAATACTGATAAGCAAGATTACGATGTGGTAATTGTAGATGAAGCTGCATCATTGCCACTGCCACTAGTGCATAAGATCATCAAACATAATAAGCAGTGGATATTAAGCACTACCCTTTTAGGTTATGAAGGTTCGGGCAGCGGCTTTATACACAAGCTTCTACCTAACTTGCCACCTTCGGCTATACACCTTACTTTGACAGCCCCTTTAAGATGGTATCAGCACGACCCACTTGAAACCTTTCTTAACGAAACATGTTTGTTCGAAAGCGATAGCTCAGCGCTGATAGACGACAAGCACATCGAAAAAAGTGCAGCTGACATCATCGAGCATAGCGCATTTAATTTATCTACCTTTGAAAATGTTAGGGAACAGACGCTACAACAAATTATGTCTTTACTCGCGCTAGCCCATTATCAAACAACACCTGATGATTTCATGCGTTTAATGGATAGCCCAGATGTTCTAATAGCTTCGCTTTCGCTAGATAACATAATAATAGCTGCCTCTATTATCAATATCGAAGGAGGTAAGCGTCTTGAAGAAACCGCAGAGGCTATAGCTTCGGGAAAGCGCAGGCCGAAAGGTCACTTAGGCGCACAGCGACTTTGCTTATTATCTGCAAACGGTACTGCTGCTACCTTTACGTACTGGCGAATCAACCGCATAGCGGTGCACACTAGGCTGCAAGGTAAAGGAATTGGTAGCGAGCTTCTTAGAAAAATTACTAACGAGAGTTATAGGCATGGCATTGATGCGATATGCACATCCTATGGCACTACGGCTAAACTTGATGCTTTTTGGTGTAGAAACGGCTTTGAGGTTGTTGATTACGGCCGAAAGCCCAATAAAGCAAGTGGAGAAACCAGTGCTCTGGCCGTGCTCGCCCATACAAACAAGGTAAAAATGCTCGTGAGTGAGCTTATAGCGTTACAAAAAAGCTATCAGTCTACGCTTGGGCTTTTTTCATTACCGACTAGCATTATTAATACCTATCAACAAAAACTACACCACTTTATCGACGGCTCACGGACGCTAGATGATGTATGGCCCATACTATGTAAAATTGCGAAGTTTGATGGCGGCATTTTCAATGACAAGCCTGGTGATGCGAGTGGTTCGGATAATGCCAATAGTGCGGATAGTCTAAAGTATAGCGACTATAAGCCAATACAAAATATCGCTAAAATAATTAACGAAAATTCGCGGTTGATAGATGTATTTATTACGTCAAATATCGAACTCAAACAGCTTTGTAGTGCGCTTGATGCAAAAGGCTTGAAAGAAGCGACCAAAAAATTAAGAGAAAAACTAAAGCCAGCATTTTAGCGAAGCGATGAGTGGCCGACGCTACATACGTTCAGAGAGAATTTAGTAAACGAGCGTTGTGTACCTACCGAAAACAAGAAGCTATTTAATACAAGAACCTAGCCTGTAGATAACTTTCTATCTCTTCAACAATTCCCCAAAAACAATAAAGCATAAAAAAGCCTCCCGAAGGAGGCTTTTTTGGCTAAGACCGAATATTAGATGTTAATACCACGGTTCTTCGCTTTTTCCTTAATATAAGGTTCCCACGCTGCTGCGTTGCGGCGTAGTGAGCGATCTTTCTTAGCTTCTTGTACATGCTTGTAAGCAGACTTGAAGTTACCCGCATAGAAGTTCGCTTCCATAAGTGTGAAGTGAATTTTCTCTGGGTTTTCAGCACCGCGATCCAAGGCATTTTGTAGTGCTTTGATGGCGCCTTTATAGTCTTCAGCTACAAGTAGAAGCGTACCTTGCTTACGATAATGCTCAGGGTCTGAACTCTTAGCCGCCGCTTGTGCATACAAGTTAGCAGCCGTTTTAAAGTTCTTAGCTTGGTGATATGCATTAGCAACATTAGCAATCATATCAGCATCATTTTTCAACAAGCCTTCTTTCATGTGCTTTTCAAGCAATTTGGCCGCCTTGTAAGGCATACCATTGCTTTGATAAAGCTGCGCAAGCGTTTTAATTTCCGACTCTTTTTCTAGATAACCTTGCATATAAGCAAGTTCTAGCGTTGAAAGACCTTTTTTATAGTCTTCAACTAAGATGTAGAAAAATCCTAAACGCGACCACCACGTTTTCTCTTGCGGGAAAGTTCTAACAAGATCTTCCGCAACAGCAACCGTTTCTGGGTACATCTTACGCTCGTAGTAAGAAGTCAGCTTCAACACATACGGGTTCTTGTTTGGCTCTTCATACAAAGCAATTGCCTTGTCTGCCGGCTCTACCATCTTCGCTAACTGCTTAGATTCGAAATAAGCCTGTGCCAAACGCGTATACACGTCTGCGTCTTCTTTACACGTGAAGTCCATCCACTCGTTATACCATTTAATGGCATTGGTGTACTTCTCTTCCTGCATGCTCAAATCACCTAATAGCTTAAGTGTTTGAGAGTGTTCAAGGTCGTTAAGCACTTTTGGTTCAACAGATTCAACCAAATAGTTTAACGCTTTTCCACCTTGACCTTCTTGCGCAGCAAGCAAGTTACCAATAAAACGCTTAACGTAGGCTCTATCAAAATCGTCCGAAGGGTCGATTTCATAAAGCACGTTTAACGCTTCGTTGACTTGGTCTTCATTGTAGAATTCAAAAGCTTTTTGAACTTTCTTACCGGTACGCTCACCTACTAGCGTTGTTTTACCCTTTTCATAACCAGGACAAACAACAGGTGCAGACTGCGCTAGGGCAGCGGGTGCTGAAAGCACCGCACCTGCGCCTAGCACTAAAGCAACGGCTGACATTTTGAATGTACGTTTCATCATGATCATTGCTCCAGTTTAAAGTCTAGCTGTACGAACATGCCAGGTTGTTTAACCGGCTTGCCATCAACGATCTTAGGCTTGTATTTCCACTTACGTAGAGCACGACGTGCTTCACGGTCGAATACGCGCTTAGGTTCAGCTTCAATAACTTCGATATCTTCAACACCACCAACTTCGTTGATAGTAAAAGATAGTCTTACCCAACCTTCACGGCCATCACGGGCTGCATCAGGTGGATATTTCGGGTCGATACGAACGATAGGTGTTGCTTCACCGTCACGTTGCATAGCACCAACACCACCAATGTTTACACCAACACCACCTGTGTCGATAGCTGGAATAGCTAAGCTAAAGCCATCTGCATCAGGTTCCGCTGTTTCCGGCTCAACTTGCTCCATTTTCGGAGGCTGTGGAGGTGGAGGCGGAGGCGGTGGTGGAACACGAGTACGCGTTTGCGTTTGGTCGTCTGGTTCCTGCATTACAATATCGATCACCGGTGCAGGCGGTACTTCGTCTGCTGGTCTAGATGAATTTTCAATCAACTTGGCCATTAGAACGAACAGGGCAAATGCGACCGCAGCACCTAATACAATAGATACAAGTATACGTAACATCTTATCCCCTTGCCGCTACCGAGACTCGGTTAACGCCAGCGGCTTTAACCTGATCCATAATTTCAACTACTAAACCATGCTTCGCTTTAACATCAGCTTGAATGATTACGTAGTCAGTAGGCTGCTCGGTAAGCAGTCTTTCTATATTCGCTCTTACGCTGTCCGGCGCAACTTCACGCTTGTCTAGCCAAACATTTCCGTCTTCCGTTACGGCGATGAAAATGTTTGCATTTTTGTGAAGAATCGCCTGGCTCGCATCTGGCTTGTTGACTTCGATCCCTGCTTCTTTAACGAAAACAGTGGTAACGATAAAGAAGATCAGCATGATAAACACGATATCCAACATGGGCGTCATGTCGATCTGTGCATCTTCTTCCTCGGTTCTGACTTTTCGAGCCATAATCTCTCTCTCTAATGATGTGGCAGGCTATCAACTAGCCCTTCTCTTGCCAGCTTCACCTTCGCTTCAAGACGTGAACTGATGAACAGCCCAGATAGCGCGGCTACCATTCCCGCCATTGTCGGGATAGTTGCCATAGAGATACCAGCAGCCATAAGACGAGCGTTGCTGGTGCCCTGTGTTGCCATTGTCTCGAAAACACTGATCATACCGGTTACTGTTCCAAGTAGACCGATTAGCGGACACATTGCAATAATGGTTCTGATAATCAGCATTCTAGCGTTTAGATCGTCTGACGCTTGAGAAATCCACGCGTCACGGATTCTATGCGCATACCATGATGTGGTATCTGCTCGGGCATCCCAATTCGCGATGATGTTTTTCTTCACCTTTGGGAAGACCGAGGTTAAATACCAGTAACGCTCAATCATTAAAACCCACATGAGAAAGAGCGCGGCAGCAACGAAGTAAAGTACGTCACCGCCGGTAGCGATAAAGTCCCTGACCGATTCGAATAATCCAATCAGGTAATTCATATTACGCTTTCTCCGACTCTGTGTGAGCAGCTACGATACCCGCAGTTTGCTCATCAAGAATGTGGATGATTGATTTGCTACGAGAAGCTACGATGCTGTGAGTAAGGATTAGAGGCAGAGCCGCGATAATACCTTGAGCCGTAGTTACAAGAGCCATTGAGATACTTCCTGCCATCATACGTGGGTCACCAGTACCGAATAGTGTGATGGTTTGGAACGTCTCGATCATACCAAGTACTGTACCTAGTAGACCTAGTAGAGGAGCAATCGCTGCGAAAATCTTGATTACGTTGATACCGCTTTCGATACGTGGAAGTTCACGTAGGATGGCTTCATCAAGTTTAAGCTCAAGGTTCTCTGCGTCAGCAGTCTTGTTCTCTTGATAAACCTTAAGGATACGACCTAGAGGGTTACCTTCAGAAGGATTGCTTACGTTCTTAAGCTGTGAACGCATTTTGCCGCCAACGATAGTTAGCGTGATCATTTTGTAGATACCAATCAATAGGCCAATAGCAAGCATTAGCGTGATTGTATAACCTACTGGACCACCAGCGTGGTAACGCTCAGACATAGTCGCTTTCTGCTTCAGTAGACCAAGGATTGCACCTTGAGAAGGGTCAGCATAGAAAGGAACGATGCCAGAAGTCGCGTCGATTAGTTCGTCAGCTGACGCTACGAAGTGACCGTCTGGTTGACGACCTAGAGGCTGAACTACTTCAGCTTCTGAATCGTAAGCTAGATAACCAGCTTCACCAACAAGGTTAAATGTACCAACACGAACAACTTCTTGCTGTGAAGAACCGCCGTCCAGGTTAACAACTTCTGTAGTGAACTTAACAACTTCACCACCTTCAGTCATTTCTTTTTGAAGCGCGAACCAAAGGTCTTCAAGTTCTTGAATGTTAGGAAGACCTTTAGAATCTTCTGACATTTCAGCTAGGAACTGACCACGACCTGGGAATTGTGCACTAACGATTGAAGTAGAGATACGACCGTAAGCTTCAGAAGACGCTTGACGTACCACACCGAACATTTCACCAAGCGTACCAGTCGCTTGGTCTAGCTCAGCAGCTTTTTCGTTAAGAGTAACTTCGTTGTCTGAGAATTGCTTCTGTAGACGGTCACCACGAGCCTGTTCAGCTTTTAGGTCTGATTGAGCTTTGCGAAGAAGCGCTTGCTTGTCAGCACGTGCAGACTGGAACTCAGCTTCACGTTTTTTATCTAGACGAGCTTCAGAAACGCGGTTCTGTTGAACCTGATCTAGAAGGTCTTTAAGGCTCTTTGCTTCCTGAGCCTGCGCTCCGGTTGCCGCAACTGCAACTGTCGCAGCGGCTAAAAGAGATTTGAATACTGGTTTCATTAACAATTACTCCGCTGCGCTAATTGGTAGTTTAATCAGATCCGCAGGAATGACGTTGTTAGCCATTTTAACTGCGTCAACAACTGAAGACAGATATTCGTCACCCAGTTTTTCCCATGCGCGGCTTTCGTTGTTCCATACCCATGCGTGAGTTTGGTCCAGAGAAAGTGCAACTAGCGCTGCGCGACCTAGGTTAAAGAAGTCAACAGTAACTTCTGTACCTGCGTCGTCAATCGTACCTTGGTAAGAGTTGATTTTCGTACCGTATTCAACTTCTACTAGGTAGGCTTCTAGCACCTGACGGAACTGCTCAGAAACAGTAACGTTAGAGTTAGCCATTAGATCGCGAAGACGCTCAACGCGCTGTAGACGCTCTTCTAGGTGAATTGGACGATCTAGCTTGATGAACTGCTCTAGGCTGTCAATCATGCGGAACATAAGAGGAACGATGCCCTGCTTAGTTTGCTCGATGCTGTCGATTTGACGCTGTAGAGAGTCGATACCACGTTGCTGGTCTGCAACTAGGCTAGCGATGTAGTCGTTGTAGATTTTAAGGTTTTCTGTCTCATCTACTGTTTGACGATACTCAACAAGTAGTTCTTGAGACTGTTCAAACAACGTGTTGATTTTTTCTTGAGATTTCGCTGCAGCCGCGTGGATTTTCGCTTCTTCTTTATGAAGATCTTCAAGCGTATCTGCAGAGACTGCACTACCTGTTAGTGCGAATGCACCCATAACAGTAGAAGCAATAAGAGTTCTCTTGCTCATTTTGGACATAGTTCCCAACCAAATTTCTTATTTGAATCCTCGCCGATAGGAAAATATTCGGGCAAGGGGCGTATAAAACTTTCACAATTTTGTTTCAGGAATGTAGCGCTGACTTCAATAGCCAGTACTACGAACGTAGTATACTCACATGGAATGTTACGTTTAGTCAAGTAACACACTGTTTACACCTAACAGATTTTCAATTAACTGCTCGTTTAACGTTCAGTTAGATGTAATATGTGTTGTATTTTTTCTAGCATATTTTCGGCCATTTCTTAATCGTTTAATATTCATCCAGAAAATTTGCTTTTTGATAGGATAAATTGCGTATTGGAGCAAAAAGATACTTTCTAAGCTGCACTGTTTTAGGGCAACATTATTATCGTCACTTACTTGTGGTGCGTTGCTTCTCCTTTGCATGCTGCTCATTGCCGTATAAAGGCGCTTATTAATCCCACAGAATAAAAAAACCAGCACAAATTTACATTGGATTGTTACTTACAATTTGTTATTTATACCGCCATCTATGTACAAGCAAAACTAATAAAACATGAACTCACCTACCTACAGTTGCACAGTGAATAACAAACCGATTTGGGTTTTCGATGATTTATGCTCGGTCGAAGAAGCGACTGGGATATTTAAAGGGCTAGAACTTAGCGCGTTTAAACACACTGAAATTGCGCGACCCGATACAGCAAAGTATAAGCATTGGGCGGTCGCGTTAAGCGATACTCAAGTGCGTGGGCTAGCAGTATATCAACATGCCATAAAAACCATATTTGATACCACAGGAAAGCACTATCGCGCCTATCGTGGTTACGTAAATTATGCTTCCTATGGCGATATGTTGTTTACTCACACCGATTGCCTTCCAGAAGCTGACGAACTAACGGTGTTAGTTTATCTGTGTCCCGAATGGGATATTGAATGGGGCGGAGAAACGTTATTTTATAATGATAACGACGATTGCGTTTTTGCTAGCACGCCAAAACCCGGAAGAACGGTTATTTTTCACGGCGCCATCAAGCATGTTGGACGTCCGCCCAATAGAATTTGCTATACACCTAGGTATACCCTAGCTTTCAAATTAGAGCCAGCTTAACCTTGGCTCTCATTAGCAGGCACGATATCAAACGCTACCGTTAGTCGTTGTTCGTCCGTTAAAATAGGGTTTGTTCCATGCCACATATATGAAGGAAAGAGTACTAGGTTGCCTTTCTTTGGTTTAATAGCAAAGTCTTCTACCATGGTCACTCCGGTAATGTCGGGGCGGCCAAAAACCAGCCAACCATTACCGTTTTGTTCTACTTCACTAGGCACATCTACATATAATACACCGCTAAGCCAACCTTCCGAGTGATAATGTGATTTATGAAAACCTTTTTTACGTAGCCTTACAGACCAGCTACCAATAAAGTTAACATCTGGGTGTAGTCGAGATAAAAACGGGTGCTTTTTCTGAGACGACAGCGCAGATAAAAAAGATGTCGCCCTATCTTCTATTGCAATTTTAAGCGCTTTGATCAAATCGTGTTCGGCCTCTAATAGATTCTCGAAGGTTTGAGAGCCATTGCGCAAAGACTGGCCAATAGGATGCCGCTCATTATTATGTAGCGTATTAAGATGCGCTTCCAATGCATCTATGAAGCTTAGATTACAGCCTTCACTTTCAAAAAGCGGTGTGACCTCAACAAACTTTTGGTAATTACATAACTCGCTATACTTTTGCTCATTTCCACACGCCTTATACGCTGTAGATAAAAGCGTCCAATAACCTTGGTTGAATGGCGCGATGCGGCAAACAAGTTCAAGTGCCTTAACTGCTTCTTTATATCGCTTGAGGCTTAATAGAGCGTAACTTTTCTCAATAAATAAAGGGAGCGTTTCAACTGTCGGTTTCGAGGCGTTAACGCTAACCGTAGCCAGCGCCCTATCAAAATCTCCAAGCTCTCTTAACGTATTCGATAAGCTCGCCGCCGCTGCAATTTGATAAGATGGTAGCTTAGCTTCGACCAGTTTTTCTAACCACACTTTCGCTTTGTCAAACTCTTCTACTCTTATCATTAGTTCGGTATAAGCAAGAATTAAATCAGGCTTGTCTAATGACAAGTTTTTTTCTAACAAGGCAAACGGCGCCTCGACGTTTTGAACCCACGCTAGATGTGCAAATTCTTTGTGTAAACCGACACTATGAGGAAACGTAGTTAACCCCTCTTTATAGGTGGCGAAAGCCTCGTCCAACGAACCATTAAGTGCAAAGGCTGCCGCCAGGTTTTGAAACAATTCAGCGGTTGATTGACCCGTCGATAGTGCCTTTTTATATAACAAAATCGCTTCGTTAAACTGATTATTTCTTCGCTTAACATTTCCTAAATTATTGAGCGCTTTCACATTTTTCGGTTCGGTTTCTAACAACTTTTTCAAATAGCGCTCAGCCTCAGCATCGCGTTTATTTTCAATTAAAATGGATGCGATCAGCAGTAGAACTGTGCTTTTAGTAGGATCTCTTTCTAATAAATCGTGACATTGCATTTCCGCATCTTTATAACGCTTGGAAACTAGAAAGGCTCTTGCCAAATTGTACTTGTAATCAAATGCGCCGGGCTTAACTTTTAAAGCTTTGGTAAACCATAAGATAGCTTTGTGAGTCTGCCCTTTATCGAGAAGCAGGTTTCCGTAGCTATTCATCAAATCAGAAGATTGAGGAAAAAGCTTTAAACCTTTTTCAAAAATTTTTGCGGCATCATCAAGCCTACCAATTTTCCTCATCGCACTGCCGTACAACTGCGGAACAACTGCATCAGCACGTGCTATGGCGGCATTTTGCTTCACCGTGTTGATGACCAAGAGGAAATCACCTTTGTTAAAGGCATTAATAAGGTTTGGAATTATTATATGTGGTTGCAGCTGCATTATGCGTATAACCTCTTATCCAATGTTGCTAACGCTCCGTATTGCGAAGACCATTCGCTGTAGGCTGAAATGAACTGGGTAATGTCTGCTCGCTCGTCAAGCGTTAAATGTGGATTCCAAACATCCATAATTAATACCGCTCTAGCGGTGTCGGCGCCATTTTCCGCGCTATGTTGATAACTGTCATCAAATAAAATTGCCGTCTTCCCCTCACGCCAAAACACTTTTTCATTAGCAACATTTAAATAGGATTTATCATTGATAATCAGGGGGATGTGCAGCGTCCACTTAATATTGGAAATACCGAAGTGAGGAGGTATTTTTGTATTTGGCTGTAACACAGATATCACAACCTCAGGCGCATGAACTGGGCAGTGAGCTAAAATCGGAGAATCGAAGAGCGCTTTGATTTCCTCAGGTAGCTGCCTTCCATGCTTGGTTAACTCACCGCCTTTCATTAGGTGAAGTGAGTTCCACTTTAGCGCCAACTGCGCCCATTCTTTGGTGTTTGGCACGTCTCCAGTGTCGTGAATATATGGCTCGTTTGCTTGTGATAACCGAGATATAAATACACCCTTATATTCAGAAAGCGCAGCTACATAAGCATTTAGCCCTTTTACTGAATTTACATCGGAAAACGGCGCAGATGGGAGATTTGGAACATACAGAAAACTTGGCGATTGCAAAGCTTTATCAAATTGCTTTTGCTCAGCACCACAAAATATTGCGACGGCCCGTTTTATCCTATCACTCGAACCGATAGACTGTGTTTTTACAAATAAATCACGTCGCGCTAAATTCCCCACGTTATGAATATGTGTAGCTTGAGATTTAGTAAGTGGAACACTCGTTGCTGGAGATAAATACTCGGGCCACAGGGAGAAGACTTCACTATAAAGACGAAAAGCATCATTATAATGCCCCGCGTTTATAGCGGCAGTTATTCTAGCGAGTGTTTCTTCGAGGCTATCGTTATTGTTTTTATTAGTCATACAAAAATGGGAAGCGTTTTGCCTCCCATCTTAAACTAACATTCGGTGTATTTACAGGTCACCGCCGCCAGTTTCTGTACCGCGCTGCATACGCAACCAACCATCGCGACCCGCTTCACGCATTTGCTCTCTTTCTTCTACAGAGTAACAGACGCGTTGCATGCGGTTTGAACCTATTTTCTTTTCCATTTTGCAAACCATACCATCGTCTTCTGCATTGGTATCAGCTTTTGCATATTGAGAACTTTGATTGCTAGTTGAACCACATGCACCAAGTGCTAGAGCAAGGCTTGATGCAAGAATTATTTTTGTAACCTTTTTCATCCGTGTTATCCCTTAGTATAAGTACCGTAGATTAAGTTACCATACATTGTTGTACATTCTCTAATCCATTTTGTAACTAACCATTTATTTTCCGAAACTGTTGGCGCACCAGCATGATAGCTATTCAACAGTAGCTTTCCGTTTTCATCGCTGTTGGAAAAAACAACCATAGTTCCACTTTTTGGCGCTATACGAATATCAAGTTTTGGAAAAAGGGTTTCTCCACCCTCACTGATGGTATTTAAATAAACAAGTGCAGTTTTAATACGCTGCTTTCCGTCTTTAAACATTAGTGCATCGTTTATTTCATTCAGCCCATCGTAATGCGGTTTATACTGCTGACCAGGTGAATACCTCAGTAAATTTAGCGCTTCGCCATTTTGTCTTAAGGTGTGCGTGATCTGCGAAATTGTTTTATCGAGCTTACGGGTAATCCAGTCGCAGTGAGCAGGCTCTATAACCGCAACATAGCTCGTTCGCACACTATCAATTTTTCCTCTCCCCGTCACAGGGTCTACCACCATTGAAGGTTTTAACAATGCGTTAAATTTAGTTATTAAATAGCGGCATTCATATTCGGATAAAATGCTTTCATATACTTCAATGGGTAACGATTTATCTAAGACCTTTGAAGGTTCATATACTCTAATGAGGGCACTGGATAGTTCATCAACGGTTTGTTGATGGGCGCTCAGAGCAGTAGAAACTGATACTTCTGAAGTTAATTTAAGCTGGCTACTAATATTTGGTGCTAAATGACAAACCTTACCTGCGATATAAGAAAACGCGCTGCTTTCTACCGATAAGTAAGAAAGCGTAACGAGGTAGGCTTCAATAACGCCTTCCTCACCAAGTGAAAGTAAAGTCTGTGCGACAAATTTAGGGTTCCATGCTACATCACCAAAATAGCCAATCAGCAACTTATGGAACTGAACAACGGGATTATCGGCACACCCTACTCCATCTAGAAACGCAACGGACTCGTTAGGGTTTTCACCCGATTTATAATAAGCATAATCCAGCGCCGCATTGATATCCCCTAACTCGCCCGCCTGCTTTAGCCATAGCATTGCCTCATCAGTATTACCTGAAGAATGAGCTTCGTTAGCACTGTTGATACACTGTTCTATATTCATAACCTGTTGTCCACATAACAAAAAAGCCTCCGAAGAGGCTTTTTAAATTCTATCTACAACTTCAATTAGAAGTTAAGGTTTACTCTTGAGTAGAAGAATTGTCCAGGAATTTCATACATAGACGGGTCGAAGCTGTTAGCGAACGTCGAGTAAGAAACTTCTGGATCAGTGTCGAACAGGTTGTTCACACCAAGCGTGATGCGTAGGTTATCGTTAACTGCGTAACCTAGTGATACATCGTGGTATGCCATATCTTCAAGTTCGTTGAAGCTATCGCCACCAAGCTCTTCACTTGGATCACTACATAGTTGTTGATCTAGCGTATCGCCATCGATTGAACACTCTTCAGTAGTGTGGCCGATGAAGCGAACTAACCAGTTAGCTGTCCAGTCATCGTACGCCCACGTTACTGCAAGGTTAGTACGTAGACGTGGAACAACGTCACGGTCGCCCGCAAGACCAGCATCGTTAAACTCAGTAGATGTGTTTGTTACTGGGTCAACAACAATCGTTGTGCGTTCATCAACATAAGTACCATCCCAGTTAACGCGGAAATCACCGTACTCAGTTTCAAAGTTATACGCTACGTTGTAGTCGAAACCAGACGTTGTTTGACCACCAAGGTTTACTTGACCGTTAAACAAGTCTACTACGTTACCGCCAGCACCACGTTCAATAAGTGAACATAGGTTGACGCCAGTTTGAGCACAGGCATTAAGAATAGTTTGTGCACCAACAGATGAAACGGCATTATCAACTTCGATATCGAAGATATCAAAGGTAATTGACAAGCCTTCAACTGCTTCTGGAGAGTATACAAAACCGTATGTAAAGCTTTCTGCTTCTTCAGCTTCTAGGTTTGCATTACCACCTACAGTAGTACGAATCTGCGTGTTAGGTTGCTCGTAGCTTGCTGGAATACCCGCACAACCTGGAAGCTCTGGGTTACCCGCAGCACCGCCATTACATGGGTCAGTTAGCGGCGCAAAGCTATCACTGTTACCTGAGAACAATTCATCAAGAGATGGAGCACGGAATGCTTCAGACCATGTACCACGTACAAGTAGGTCGTCATTAATACGCCACTTCAGACCAATCTTCGAGTTAGTAGTGTCACCAAAGTTGCTGTAGTCAGAGTAACGAGTAGCAAGTTCTAGGTCTAGCTGCTCTACACCAGGCATATCTGAAAGAAGCGGAACTGCAAGTTCTAAGTAAACTTCTTCTACACTAAAGGCACCAGAGGTAGGCTGACGCGCGTTACCTGAAGTAATACCCGCAGCGATGATTGCATCTGGCTGGTCGTAGCCTGACTGCCAGCGTTTCTCATAACCTGATGCGAATGCTAAGTAACCTGCTGGTAATTCTAACAACTCACCAGAGATGTTAGCAGAGTAGCTTTCTAATGAAGAGTTAAGCTCGTCTTGCGCAGTGAACGTAATGTAATCAAGCATTTCTTGCGTAATTGTGCCTTCACCGATTACGTTTGGCGCACCACCGAACAAGTTAAGCGGAGTACATTCGCCTGTACAGTTCGCAGGGTCACCGATAGCTTGCGCTACGCGGTCCATATTAAGAAGACCGTCGGTAGACGTGTTTTGCGTGATATCTGCGTACGTGTAGTTTGCATCCCAGAAGAATTCTCTGTCAGCAAATTCGATAACGCCTTCAAAACCACCGTTGAACTGGAACTGGTCAACATTCTGTTTAAAGCTACGGAAACCCGCTTCCATCATACGGCGACCAAACAAGAACATTTCACGTGCATTTGGATCTGCATCTAGTACGTCTTGGTCGGTCGTAACGTCGAAATCGTAAGGGCTAAATGGATTGTCAGCCGATAAAGTGAAGCCCGTGTCGCCAAACGCGGTACCGATGAATAGTGGAGTAGGCGCCAGAGCCTGCTCTGACTTACGGTTGCCGTAAAAGCCTGTTACGTTTACAGATAAATTGTCTGTAAGTTCATAACGTGCCTGAGTATAAATATTAGTACGCTCTTGTGGTGTAGATAGGTAGTTGAACGGCGCGAAGTTGAAGCGGCTATCTGGTTCAACCCATGGCTCTAAACCACCGTTGCCGTCACCTTGTTCGTTGAAGCCATTATCGGCTTGGTCAAAAGTCCAGAAACGCCCCTGAGGTGGAGCTGATGAACCACCGAAGCCTTCAGGCGTACCAAAAGTAGGTACTGCAGAGATTTCACGGTCGCCCGCTAGTGTTGGCTCTTCTTCTACGTAGCTGATGTTAAAGTAAACATTGCCTTTGTCGTTAGAAGTACCGAAGCCGATATCCCACTGCTCTTTGTTGCCGTCGCCTTCGTCATATTGGCCGATGTAACCAGATGCGTGAACGCCTTCAAAATCTTGACGAGTGATGATGTTTACAACACCAGCAACCGCGTCAGAACCATATACCGCAGATGCACCATCTTTAAGCACTTCAATACGCTCGATGATCGATGCTGGGATGTTGTTAAGGTCAACAGAGCCAGTAAGACCTGGCGCCCAACGCTTACCGTTAACAAGAACTAGCGTACGGTTTGAACCAATACCACGAATGTTAATAGTCGTTGTACCATTACCACCATTGTTATTGTTGGTGTTAATAGCAGAACCCGCAGAAGGGATTGCTTGAAGAACGTCACCGATTGAAGTGATACCGAATTTTTCGATATCAACACGTGACATTACTGTAACTGGGTTTGCACCTTCAATATCGGTACGACGGATACGAGAACCTGTTACTTCGATTTTTTCTACTGCGTCCGCTGCTTCTTCGGTTTCCTGTGCGTTAACTGCACCAGTGAAGCCGATAGTTGATGCAGCACCAAATGCGCACGCTAGCTTCACTGACTTAGCCAGCTTAGAGTTTGTAAACATGTATTGTCTCCCTGGACCACTAAAACTCTTAGTGTGTGTTTCTTAAATCGTTTATATAACGAATTATTATTAGTAAGGTCAAAGCCTCACTTTGATAATAACCACATCCTAAGCGAACGGTCAACTGGGATCAGACGGGTGTTCGGTAAAAGTTCAATTTTTTTTCGTCTTTTTACCTTCCTTTGTAAATATTAACTTACATTTAACATTTCAAGCTCATTAAATAACCACGCTGCTCACTTTGCGTACTCTTTGGTAAAAAGGGCGGAATATACAACTAAAGTATACCCACGCCCTAACCTTAAATCTCTGCTCTGCCCTTTAATTAGAACGAGTAATTTACGCTAAAACGAACGTATCTAGGTGTTTGCCACGCAGTCGGTAGACCGTAATTTGGGTTCACATCTGGGTTTGTTGGATCAGCTGAACTTTCATCATCATAAATCTCGTTAACTTCTGTTACGCGATCGTTGTTGAGAAGGTTGAAAATATCCGCGCGCACTACCAATGTTTGGTCTTCGCCAATATCGATATTATAAGATGCAGAAACGTCGATAGAGTAGTAGCTGCTTGTTCGGCCACGAGAACCTCGAGGCGCTGGCTCACCACCGGCAAAGAATGACTCTGAATCATACGCCTGAGCAAAAGTATCTGTCGGGTGATAACCAAACGCATTGATTGGGCGACCGGTCCAAAACTGAAGGTTTGCACCAAGGGTTAAATCTTCAGTTACTGCATAAGCACCGTAAAGTTTAACCTGATGACGTCTGTCATTTGGCAAGTCACCATAGGCGTTATCAAGTAGTCCTGGTTGGTCAAATAACGTCGTTAAACCTGCATCATCCTGACCGTTATCTGAACGCACGTAACCTTCGTTGTTACCCCAGTTATGTGACCATGTATATGCGGCGTTAAGCATCCACACACCGTCCCATGCTCTCTGCCACATAAAATCAACAGCTGCATACTTACGAATTGAATCTGGGTAACCCAATTCTTCAGCAGACAAGTCCATATAAACTAACTCACCTTCAGCGCCCGGCAACTCAGTAGTACCGATGCGCATATCAGAATTAGGATTTGTTAGTACATATTGGTGGAAACCATCCCAGATGTCAGATACGTCACCGTAGCCATTCGCTGCAGCCCATTCGATAACAGCCGCGTCGATTGCCATGTCTTCGATAGTGGTAGACAATTCACGGTATGTACCTTGAATTGACATACTCCACTCATCATTTAATTGGAACTGGTAACCAGCGATAAACTCATCTGAGTACATAGAATCAAGGTTTTGGTCTACGATCTCATCGGGTGATTTTGCCGTGCCGTCTGCAAACACATCATCAGGCTGTGTTTTAGCGCCCGTTAGATTAGGAATACCCAGCGCTTCATCAGCAAAGCCTTCAAACTCGTAGTATTCTTGTGTGTACGTTTCCGCACCTGCTAAACGAATATTCGTATTTGCTGCGATAGGTAAATAGTATCTGCCGTAGCTCGCCCATGCTTTGGTCTCTCCATCACCAAATACGTCCCATACCGCACCTAAACGAAGTGCCCACTGGTTGTCGAGTTTGGCAAAAGACTCACCGTCAGCGTTAAAGTTTTCAAACGTATCGTTACGAAGACCTGCGTTGATAACCAAGTTGTCAGTAACTTGCCACTGATCTTGGACATAAAAAGCGAAGTTTTCAGAATCAAATTGACCACCAACGTTATAGTCACGGTGACGAACTTGGTAAATTTCTTCGTTCGCAGGGTCACTGTCGTTAACGTAGTACAAATAGTAAGCACCACCCGAGTTGATAGTATTACTATTTGAAGTTAGCTTTTCGTAGTCAACGCCAAATCGTACTGAGTGGTCGCCCGCATACCAATCTGCATCCAATCGCATAACTTCACGTTCATCATCGCCTTGCTCTGCAGTGAAGTTAGCCCATGTATTTGTTGGAACAAACGCTGCTGTGCTGTCATAGCGGTAATAGACGACCGGATTGCCGTCTAATTCGCTTCGCACTGTTCGGTCTTGTTTGTTAATACCGTACTGCGCAGAGATTGAGAAGTCATCATTAATAATGCTCGTCCATTTAGCGGTATAGTTCAAGCCGCCCTCGTCTTCATAACCGACGCGGCCGTTTGTAAAATCTCCACCATCAACAGAGTCATAAGTAGTAATTTCTGTTGAGCGCTCATCAGAGAAAGCTGTTATTTCTAAAATGTTGTTTTCAGTAACATACCAGTCTAGTTTCGCTACCCAGAATGCATCGTCATCTTTTTCAAAGTAACCATTTTGACGTACACCTTCTGAGGTACTAGTTTGCTCACCTGTGTAGTTATTTTCTGCTGAACGAGGGTTAAATAGCGCATAGAAGAACAACTTGTCTTCTATGAGTGCACCGCTTGCCCATACGTTGACATCCCACTCATCAACTTCATCCTGCGTGTTATCAATTCGGTATAGGCTATTTACGTTATTGCGTGAAGAATCTCGTTGTTCACGAAGTGCGTCTGGCTCCCAATAGAAGTTGGCGCCAGCTTTAAACTCGTTAGTACCACTTTTTGTTTTAGCGTTAATAACACCGCCTGTTACTCGCCCAAACTCTGCTGAATACCCACCAGTTTTAACTTCAAACGTTTCGTACATATCAAACGGTGGCTCACTCGAACCAACTCCGGTACGGAAATTAGTAATGTTCAAACCGTTAATGTAATAACCATTTTCACCAACCGATGCACCACCAATGGAAGGCAAATCACCAAAGGCTGAGTCGCCTTGAGTCGTTCCAGGCGCTAATAGCGCAACGGAAGTTAGGTTACGAGGAACCGGTACTCTATCTAGCGTAACGCTATCTACTACGATACCAGTACTTGAGCTTGTAACGTCAACCATCGCGATGGTTGAACCTGTAACTTCAATGCGTTCAACATCATCACTTGCAAGACGCATATCGAGGTTTGTTTTGCCGCTAATACCTACTTTTACAGAGTCTTGGATCGTGGTGCGAAAGCCATTCTTCTCTGCTGTTACTTTGTAGTTACCCGCTGGAAGTAATGGAAAGCGGAAATCCCCTGACTCATCACTTTGTACAGAACGTGTAAGACCTGTGTCTAAGTTTTCAATGGTGATAGTAACGTTTGAGATACTGCTACCATTTACTCGAATAGAGGTTCCTTGAATGGAACCATTTGTGTTGTTTGCCATAGCTGGTGCGGTTGCACCAATTGATAGTGCAACGGCTAATGCAACTGCACTTCTCTTGATTTGATACATGTACGTATTCCCTGGTTAGTCATGATCTAGTATTAAGCTTTTATGAAAATTCAATTAAGCCAACCTAAACCTTTGTATTTATTAAAGATAATAAATATTATCCGAAAAGATAATTGACTAAGCAAAGCAAAGTAATCAACTCATTTATGCGCAGCTTGCGACGAAACAATCCTTTTGAGCGATGACCGGTTGAACCGGCCCTAATTTTCACTAAATATATAATTTAAATGCATTTTTTCGAATGTAGATTTATTGTAGATAAAAGCCCAACTGCTTTCTTACAGGCTCTGGCAAGTCAGGCAATGCATTCGAATATCACAACCTATTGCAAATAAAACCCTAACCGTCGACGAACGGATTCTGGTAAATCCGGTAATGCACTTTTTGGTAATAGAAAGGTCGCCATATTAAAGAAGTCTAAGTAAATACGGTTGGATTCTGTGGTCTTCTTAAGATAATGGTGGCCTGATGAGCCCCCTGTCCCTATTTTGGTCCCTAGCATGCGTTGAACCATCATAGCGTGACGATAACGCCAGATTGTCAACTGCTCGTCTATTTCGGTTAACGCAGTAATAAGTTGGAAAGGTAGATTAAAGATTGGTTCTTCTGAGTACTGCTTTATAAACAGTGCTGATAGTAAGGCCTTATGACTTAAACGAAACTTGCCCTCGCCTCTTAGCTTTTCGAACTGTGTTTCGTTAAACAACGCGTCGAAGTTTTCCATGGTCGCTTGCAAGTCTTTTATCTCTTGTCGCTTTTCTGTATCAGACAACATGTCGCTGGTTGAGACGGTGTGATGATCATCTTTCAACATTTCGTCAGCCGCATCTTTATAATACTGCCAAAAATCAAAATCCTCTGTTTTTAGCAATGGCATTCGAGACAGCCACTTATCAACCAATTCAAACAGGCTAGGTTTATTTTCGAGGTTTTCTAATAAGGCTCTGTCTTTATCAGTTAAACGGTTGTAGAAACTTTGCTTATCAAAATCAATGCGAAACTCTCGCTTTAAGCCAAGGGATATTTCTAACCGTTTAAACTGAATACTTTGGAAACCTGAAGCGGGAACCAGATAGTCCCTGAATGAAAGAAATTGCTGAGGCGTCATGGTCTCCATAATGGCAATCTGGTCATTCATTAACTTTTGAATTTGAATTATGCGCTGCAGTCTGTGTACCACCAGCGTGAGTTGCTGATCTTTTACCGCCTCTTGATTGAATGTATCAATTACCGCGTTAAGTTCGTGAAGGACTTGTTTAAACCACAACTCGTAAACCTGATGCACTATGATAAAGAGCATTTCTTCGTGAGCCCCATCACCGTATTTTTCACTTTGTAAGTCTTGGGCCCCTAATATTTTATCTAATTGCAGATAATCGCCGTAATAGCAGGGCTCTATGTTCTTTTTCATGTCGTTTTTGCCTTATCACTCTATTTATTAAGCGCTATACACTCGATAAACCGTTTTCATTCCTACATCAAGATTAAGAGAAACCAACGCGTGTTTATTGATAACTTTTTCAATGTGCGCGCAATTCTAGCACCGATGTCTCGACATCCACAGAATACAAGCTATACATTATAAGGATATATAGCTAAGGTCAGAGCCGAACATTTTACGTGTATAAAAATGTGTCCGTTCAATACACACACCTAACAATGATGTATATATTGCTCACTAAAAAGACGACAAATAAACATGTGTCGCAGAGAAAATAAGAAAGGTAGGGAACATGAAGCTAGATGACGACATTCATAATTATTACGAGCACTTGGTACTCGAGCGAATCAACAAACTAGGGTTAGATGGAAGTAAAAGTCCAGACTACTTGGCCGATTTATGCTGTTTGGCATTAAACCAAGTGCCGCCCCGCTATATTCGGTATGAAGTTGATATGGCGTTTTACTTACCACAGAGCGAGCGAAATCAAATGGAAATGAACGTTGAGCACGCTATCAGTAAAGCAATAAAGTATTTGGATGAAACAGAAAAAAACAAAGAGATTAGCGAATAAGGAAGTTTGGGTGGCGGGCCTCCAGCCACATCCCGGCACATGAGTCGTCTGCTGCGGCTGCTCCCTTCCGGGCCTGACCGAGTTCACAGAGTATCATTGCGGGAGGACCAAAAGCCCACCATAGAAACTGCATTCAAAGCAAAGTCATTCGCCCCTGCTTGAGTGCGGGGCGCATTATGACTATTTGGCTCTGAGTTTTCAACCCTTTAAATTAAATCTCTCTTCGGCAATAAGGTTTGCTACGCGGTTAGTCGCCGCCCCCTCTTGCTCTGCACGGGTATAAATTTCTTTCAGTGTATCGCCGATTTGCTCAATATGTGCGCGCAACGCTTCGTTTGAACTCGTTTCCATACGTTGGTGGAAGATATCAATGACACCACCTGCATTAATCACATAGTCTGGCGCGTAAAGAATACCCCTTTGCTGCAATAACTCACCCATGTCCTCGCGAGCCAGCTGATTATTAGCCGCCCCTGCAATAACCCTAGCTTTTATTAAAGGCAAAGTTTGGTCGTTAATAGCTGCACCTAATGCACATGGAGCGAGTACATCTACATCTAAACTTAAGATTTCTTCTGGCGCTACTGCTGTTGCACCAAGTTCAGATACGGCTTTCTCTACCCCTTCAGGATAAATGTCGGCAACGTAGAGTTTTGCGCCATGCTCATGAAGATGCTTAGCAAGGCGATAACCAACGTGACCCATACCTTGTATAGCCACACTTACGCCTTCTAAGCTGCGCTTAAGGCCGAACTCTACTGTGGCTTTTAAGCCAACAAACACACCGTACGCCGTTGAAGGTGCAGGGTTGCCATCGGGCACCTCACCCGCGTAGTGGTATTTTGCGTGTACCCCTGCGATGTAATCTGACTCAGTTGCCATGGTTTGTAAGTCGGTCACTGAGATACCAGAATCTTCAGCCGTAAAGTATTTACCCCCCAACGACTCTACAAACTTACCCATGGCTTTCATCATTTCTGGCGTTTTGGCTTTTCGAGGGTCGCCAATAATGACAGATTTGCCACCACCAAGTTCAAGGTTCGCCATGGCGGCTTTATAGGTCATGCCCTTTGAAAGTCTCAATACGTCAGTTAGCGCTTCACCACTATTTACGTAAGGCCACATACGACAGCCGCCAAGCGCAGGGCCCAGATTCGTATTGTGTACAGCAATAATGGCACTCAGGCCCGCTTCTTCATCGTGATAAAACGCAACATGTTCATGATTATCGAACTCTGGGTGATCAAAAACTGACATATTTTCCCTATTACAACTGTGGTGAATTAAAACTTTCCCAAGATGGCGCTGTCACGAAAAGTACACACCATCCACTTGGGGTGAAATGAGAGTCTGATGATGTTTTGCGTTACACTCGCGGGCTTCGCAAAGATCACCAACATTTTGCCAAGTGTATCTGATTGTCCTGAGGACAGGCGTTGCAAAGTTTGTTAATGACATTTACAAACTGAAACGCATAAGAATTGAATACAATTTTTCTAGGATAGCTATCCTAGAATTTTTTTTGATATATAATAAACATCATAAAAGCGACGGAAACAGTGTTAATGAAATTGGATAAATTTGACCGTGAGATTTTACGCGTTCTTCAACAAGACGCCACGGTGTCTATGGCCGACCTAAGCCAACGCGTAGGGTTATCTCATACTCCTTGTTGGAGACGGGTAAAGCGGATGGAAGCCGATGGCATTATTCTCGGTAAAGTCACCTTGCTCAATAGCAAAAAGCTTAATTTAGGTGTATCGGTTTTTATTTACGTTACGTTGAAAAACCACGACGGTGACTCGCTCACTGATTTTGAAAGTGCGGTACAAAACATTGATGAAATTGTGGAGTGCCACACCACCAGTGGTGAAAAAGATTACTTGCTAAAAGTGATTGTAGAGAGCATTGAAGAATATGAGTTTTTGCTTAAGACTAAATTAACGCACCTGCCTCTCGTTGACCACCTAAGCTCAACCTTTGCATTGAAGCAGGTTAAAAATACCACCGAGCTTCCGATTAAACGTCAGTAGCTCAAGTTTGGGGGTCAGAGTACATATTCTGCCCCTTCCACTCAATTGGCGTCTACTTGATTTTCAGGCATTGCATTTTTGAATGCGTCAATCTCGTTACAGTTTTTTGCTATTTTGCTAATAAGCGGGTAGCGGCTCATGTCTACGTTAAACCGCTGAGCGTTGTAAACTTGCGGCACCAAACAGATATCTGCAAGCGTAACATTAAAGTCAAAGCAAAACTTACCCGCTTGGGTCTGCAGCCTTTTTTCGATACCGTCAAACCCAAGGGTTATCCAATGAGCTGCCCACTTAGCCACATCATCCTGTGATGCTTCAAAATTTCCTTTCAACGCATTTAACACGCGAAGGTTTCCAATAGGCTGTATATCGCAGGCAATATCTTGCGCCAACGCTCGCACCCTTGCCCGTTCTGTCCGATGCTCAGGGATAAGACGATACTCACTCTCATATCGCTCATCAAGGTATTCAATGATCGCTAAGGACTGGTTGAGAATGATGTCCTCATCATCGTCGACCAGCGTTGGGACCAAGTGAGCAGGATTCAGCTGTGAATACTCACTACTATGCTGCTCCCCACCATTATTTACCAAGTGTACGGGCACATAGTCATATTCAACACCTTTTAAATTTAGTGCTATTCGCACACGATAAGAGGCGGTTGAACGCCAGTAGCCATAAAGTTTAATACTCATGGTATTACCTCGCCTGTTTTACATTGCGCTGGGTCATCGTAGTGTTTAACGCCTTAAATCAGGCTAATTGCCGCTGCTCGCAACATGCGCGCAATACGGCTCATTAGATCAGCGGCTGTTACCACTACTTATTTTAGCTAAGTGGTTTTACCTGTTGTTCTATAGTGCCAAATAGTGAGTTCCCGTTTTCATCAAGCATTTCAATACGAATTCGGTCGCCAAATTGCATGAATGGCGTTGAAGGCTTACCGTCGCGAATGGTTTCAATCATACGTACTTCGGCAATACACGAATAACCCACACCGCCTTCTGCTATCGCAGAACCATAGTCAGTTCCCTGTTTGTTCGACACAGTACCGGAACCAATGATAGCCCCTGCCCCCAAGTTTCTGCTTTTTGCTGCATGAGCAACAAGCTGCCCAAAATCAAAGGTCATATCTTGTCCGGCTTCAGGCTTACCAAACAGTTCACCGTTATAGGTTGAACGCAGCGGCAAATGCACTTTGTTGTCTTTCCACGCGTCTCCTAATTCATCTGGCGTTACCGCTACTGGTGAAAAGCTTGACGCAGGCTTTGATTGGAAGAAGCCGAACCCTTTCGCTAATTCCCCCGGGATAAGACCTCTAAGGGATACATCGTTGACCAACATAATAAGGCGAATTCGCTCTGACGCTTTATCCGGTGTGCATGCCATCGGTACATCGTCGGTAACCACTGCAACTTCACCTTCAAAATCAATTCCCCAATCATCGTTAGGAAGGATAATGTCGTCTTTTGGGCCGATAAAATCATCAGACCCGCCTTGATACATCAGTGGGTCTGTCCAAAAGCTTTCAGGCATTTCTGCATTACGTGCTTTTCTTACCAGTTCCACATGATTTACGTACGCACTGCCATCTGCCCATTGGTATGCTCTTGGCAACGGCGATTCGCAGCGAGACTCATCAAAAGTCACGCTTTCGCAGCTTTGCTCATTAAGTGCCTGGTATTTCATCTGAAGCTGTGGCGCAACTTCCTTCCAATTGTCCAACGCATCCTGCATTGTTTTTGCAATGTCTTGTGCACTGCATGCTCGAGAAAGGTCCTTCGACACCACCATTAGGCAGCCATCTCGGGTTTCATCTTTATAGGTTGCTAACTTCATTCTTCTTTCCTCGAAAACGGTTGGCAGGCGTGGCTATTTTCATATTTTTTAACGCTCACTACATACTCAATAACGAGCGCACAAGCACGCCAACACTTTATACAAATGCGTAAGTACAGTTATGCCACTAGTTGGTATAGGTGAGAAGACTTACAGTAACGAAGTTTTATTGGCCTGTAAGAAAGGGTGTACGGCAGTAAGCGTTAATAAGGTACGCGCCGCTTTATCCCACTAGCTTTGCGTTGATTGTAAATTTTTCGTAACACGCAAATTAAGGCGTGTAGAGAGGTTAACGTACAGCGAAAAGCCATGTGCCGGTTTTCCGACCTATTTACCTATTCATTATTTTATTTGTAGCTAAATGGTCGGCAGTTACCGTTTGACGTTGAAATAAGTCGTGCGAGCTAGCACCCGTAAACCCCGCGTTATCATAACGCAGCGCAATAAACACTCGCTCGCCACGCCCTTGTCATTACAACTTCACGGTTGCTTTATTAATACCGTATTCACGAAGTTTGTTAGCAATCGCCGTGTGGCTTAAACCAAGCTTTTTCGCTAACTGACGGGTACTTGGATAAGAGGGGTATAAGCGTTTTAGCAAGTCTTTTTCAAACTTTTTAACTTCCTCATCTAAGGTACCTTCAAAGTTCTCGTCAATGTAGGTTACGCTAGGTGCACAGCTGGGAAGCTGAATATCTTCTTTAGTAATTTCTTTACCATCCAACAGCGACAATGCGCGATAAAGGGCATTTTGTAGCTGTCTTACGTTACCAGGCCACGGATACTGCTGCAGAAAGTCGACACATGACTTACTAAGCTTCGCCGGTCGTCTTCCCAGTTTTGTGCTATGCTGCACAATAAACGATTCGGCAAGGGGCACGATATCTTGCCTGCGGTCTTTTAATGATGGCATGACCAAGCTAAGTACATTGAGGCGATAATAGAGCTCTTTTCTAAATCGCCCCTCCTCAACCAGCTGACCTAAGTCTCGGCAGGTAGTGCAAATAAAGCGTACGTCCACTTTAACCGGCTCAGCATCGCCTACGCGTCTAAATTCACCGTCTTCTAAAACCCGTAGCAATTTAGCCTGAAGCTGTGACGACATGTCAGCAATTTCATCGAGCAACAGGGTGCCGCCTTTCGCCTGCTCTAAAAGTCCCACTTTAGCATTCGGCTGATTAAACGCGCCTGCCGCATAACCAAAAAGCTCGGTCTCCGCCACGCTATCGGGTAATGACGCACAGTTTAGTGCCAAAAATGCACCTTCACTTCGACGGCTAGATTGATGACACGCACGCGCAATCATTTCCTTCCCTGTTCCCGTCTCACCAAAAATAAGAATAGGGGCATCTAAATCGGCTATGCGTTTGGCTTCATGCACCACGCGTTTCATAAACGGTGACTGCGCAATAAAGCGGTCAAAACTATCCGTAGGCGACTGATGAAAAGCAGTAAATTGCTGGCCCAAACGCATTTCAGATTTCAATATGACCACTGCACCGGCCATAATCATATTTTTATCACCGTCAGGTACGGTAATAGGCAACATATCAGCAAGATAATCTTGCTGAATAAACTTAACCTTTGACGACTGCGGGCCCGGCGATTTACCGTCCATCCACTTAGTAAAGTTAAACCCTTTTACGACTTCACTAATTTCTGTGCCTTCAATGTCGCTAGTCGGCATTTCTAAGCCCGCGCTTACCGCTTCGTTGCACAGCACGATGTTTCCCTTGGCATCAATGGAAAAAACAGGGTCAGGCAGCGTTCTTAAAATTGCTGAAAGCTGATTCTTTTCACGTTCACCAGGCATAAAAAGCGTGGTCTTCACGTCATCAATACCATCGATACGGCGAATTTGTGGCATGAGATGCTGGAAGTCGGCAAATTCTATATTGGGAAAATTAAGGAAAATTTTTCCCGCGGGATCGATTTCTATACCGCGTAAATCTATTTCTTTGGTTACGAGAATATCTAACACATCTTGAGTAATACCAAGACGATCCTGACAACTGATTTCTAGACGCATAGGGTATTATAGCTATTTTGTAAACATATATGTAC
>Ga0105227_100097_pt1 | contig 37469 bp, 34 predicted proteins | sample Virmet3734_803_FD_89585 | JGI IMG/M metagenome (GOLD analysis project Ga0105227, IMG submission 89585) | Marine viral communities from the Southern Atlantic ocean transect to study dissolved organic matter and carbon cycling - metaG 3734_803 | ecosystem: Environmental > Aquatic > Marine > Oceanic...
AGGTTGAATAATATTGTAAATAGAAAGCGCGCTTATTAAGCAGGCAGAGTAAAGAATATGACTGAAAATTTTGGCGTTTTAAACTGGTCTATCTTAGGTGGGTACATCATTGCGAACCTGTTGCTGGGTTTGGTGATTGGTAAAAATATAAAAAACTCCGATGATTTTTATCTCGGGCAAAAACAAACACCGTGGTGGGCAATAGGTATTTCGGTTATTGCAACTTACGTCAGCGCCATGACATTTCTTGGGGCACCCGCCTGGGCTTATTCAGAGGGGCTGTCCGTTATAGCGCTTCACCTGAACTACCCTCTTGTTATCATGGCCGTAATCATATTCTTTTTCCCATTCTTCTATAACGCGGGCGTCGCGTCCATTTACGATTACCAGGAACGGCGTTTCGGCAAGCGTGCCCGCGCCATGGTATCCAGTATTTTCATGCTTAGCCAAATCATGAGTTCAGCAGCCATTCTCTATGCCACCTCTCTTGTTTTGTCGTTCATTACTGGCGTACCTGTGGTGTGGTCTATTGTTATTGTTACTGCGATAGCGCTTATCTACACCATGTTGGGCGGCATTACTGCCGTAATTTGGACTGACGTTATTCAGTCAGTGATCTTATTTGTGGGCGCAGGTATTATTATGTACGCCCTACTTGAAAGCGGCGACACTACGCTGTCTTCATCAATGAGCGAGCTTAAAGCTCAGGGTAAATTAAACCCACTTAATTGGGACTTCGACTTTACTGAAGAAACTACAGTGTGGAGTGGCATTATTGCTATGACGCTGTACCACATCACCGTTTATGGCACCAACCAAATGATGGTGCAGCGAACGCTGGCTGCCAAGAATATTGGTGACGCCAAGAAATCTTATCTATTAATGGGTTTCTGCGCGTTCTTCATTTACTTCTTCTTCATTGTACTTGGCGTGTTGTTCTACGACTTTTATCAAGGCAAGACCTTCGAAAACAGCAACACAATCATTTTGCAGTTCGCAACCGATTATGGCTTACCCGGTTTAATGGGCATTATTGCAGCCGCGGTTATGGCCGCATCCATGTCTAGCCTAGATTCCTCATTTAACTCGCTATCGACAGTGGCAACTATCGATTTCTACATCAAATACTTCAAGAAAGACGCGTCGGACGCCCATTACCTTAAGGCTTCACGTATTTTCACCTTGTTCTTCGCCGTACTTATTATTTTTCCAGCAATTGGCTACCACCTATTCAGTGAAGGCTCAATTTTAGAAATTTTGTCTAAAGTAGGATCCTATTTTGTAGGTGCGCAAATGGGCATGTTCTTCTTAGGGTTCTTCTCTAAGCAAACAACCGAAAATGGCCTAATCATTGGCACATTAAGTGGCTTTATTGTTGTGACCTTAGTGGCCTTGAATACAGATATCGCGTGGCCTTGGTACTGCATCATAGGTGCAAGTGCCAACATTGTGGTGTCTATGATTGCTAGTCGCCTTATTGATGGCGTTCAAACCGAATATAACGCTTATACCATTAAAGGGCAGCAGCAATACTTCGCGCGCGAAGGTCTCGATGAGAAAGAGCAAGGATGGTATCGCGTACCCGGCCGCGTAGATCCAATCAACTACATATTGTTTGGGTTCTTCTTACTCACACTCGTGTTCTTATTTTCAATTCAATTTATGTTTTAAAAGCCAAACTCAGCGCTTTTGAGGGAGATTCTATGAGCGAAACATCCATAGCAAAAACGGTGTATTGGCAGCCTCTGCATGACATGCTGGACCCTGCACGAAGTAAAACGCAAACCTTAGCGGGTTTCGATGAAGAGTTTGTCGACTTAGCAGACTATATTTTGCGTATTACCCATCGTATTTGGGAGCAGAAAAATATTGGCGCTTGCTACGATTATTATGCTGACTACTGCCCAGTACATACGCTTGGCGGTTATGCCGACAGTGTTGATGTGGTAGTTCAAAACACGCTAAAAACCATTGCCGCCTTCCCTGACAGGTCGCTTATAGGTGAAGACGTTATTTACCGTGAAGAAGCAAACGATGTGTATTATTCGTCGCACCGTATCACCAGTATTATGACCAATAAAGGCCCTTCTGAATTTGGTGCGCCAACGGGCAAAACTGGGCGTGTGACCACCATTGCAGACTGTATGTGCAGAGACAATAAGATTTTTTACGAATGGCTAATGCGAGACAATAGCTTTCTTATCGCTCAGCTTGGTATTGAGCTAGACGATGCTGCAGCGTTTCAAGCCAAGTTTCCTGTTTCGAGCACTTTTACCCAATGGCTAAATGAAGAGTACGCACGAACATGTGCTAACGAGGCATCGCGCTGGGAAGCTTTGCCAGAACAAGACAAGCAGTGGGGCGACTTTGCCAAATCATGGGCCGATCAAATCTTCAATAAGCGCATGTTCAATAAGCTCTCTGACTTCTATAAACCTAATGCGTCAGTGCAGTGGCCGGGCGGACGCCAAGCCACTGGCAATGCAGCTATTGGCGGCATGTTTATAAAATACTTGGCCAGTTGCCCAGACGCCAACATGGTTGTAGATCACATTTGCGTTACCCATTATGACGACAATCGCGTAAACATTGCGCTTAGATGGGGCCTGGCGGGTCATTACAATGCGACACAAAGCAAATATGCACATTTTAATCAGCAACCCCATTACATTTTAGGGGCAACTCACTTTGAGATTGAAGACGGTGTAATAGCCAGGGAATTTACGGTGTTTGACGAAGTAGCGGCGTTAGCAAATCTTATGCGCAAACTACCACAAGCGACGGAGGCATAAGCATGTTAAGCACACTTCAGCAGTTGCTAGAAAAACAAGACACACAAACACTTACCGCTGCCTTGCTTCATTCAAGCCGCTGGCTTTTAGGAGAAAGGCTGCACTACGGGCCAATTCAGCAACGGGGCTTAATGGCTAATTGGCTTGATATTACAACGCATTTTGAGACCGTTGAACTCTGTGCGAAGGTGCAAAGTGGTGATGTTGAAGCAGGCGTATTTTGTCTTTCATCAGCATCGACCAACACCTACTTTATTGCACAGTGCGAACATCGAAGTGGCGCTATTAAGCAATTACTTCAATGGGTAGACAGTGCTTCGCTTGCGGGGCGCTACAATACAAAAGAAGCCTCTGGCGATGACAACTTGATGGCACTACCTTTTTGGCCCGAGCCAGATCCATTGCAGTTGAGCGAATTTGACCCACAACTTCATCTTAAGACAACCCATGCGGGCATTAACGATGTGGTGGCAAGCAACACTAGCAATAAGAGCAAGGCGCTACTGTCGCAATGGTGGCAAGTGTGGCAGGGCTTCGACACGGCTGGCATCAAAGAACTTTACAGCGACGCTACCCATATTAGCGTAAATAGCCAAGTGTTAAACCAAGAAGGGGCCCCTTCTGTTACTTCTTGGCTGACTCAACTTGAAGGCAAATTACACCGCCGCTACTGTCAGCTTGAACAAGTAATAGCTGATGAAAGCAATGCGCTAATTAGATGGCGAATAGATGCAGACGTGAAGACCGATAACGGCCTAATACGCGTGCGCCTGCCCATAGCAACAATGCTGACGTTTAACGAGAATAAGATTACCAATGAGTACTGGGTGGTTGATTCTATCGCGTTTGAAAAACGCTTTGGTGCCTCCCTTCCTTTTTAACCACCCTTTTTAAGCTAACGTATCAGCTTCCAGTCACTAAGATTTGATACGTTAGAATTTTGCGCCTCTCCGTGTGTAGAGGCGTTTTTTTTGGGTTTCTATTAGCGGTGTTTAGAGGTTGACGGCGCTTTGGAAATATCGGAATCCATTGAGGTTTAAGTTCGTCGAGAGCTATTAATCCAGCCCATTTGATATCCGTTTAACAAACAGGCCATCAGTTTAAAGCTCTGAGCACTGCTTTTGGCTCTTTTGCTACTACATGCAAGAGAGCCAAGGCAGGACCATGAGGCTTTCTGTCCCCTCTTTCCCAATGGCGAAGGGTTGAGACGCTAATACAAAATTTAGCCGCAAACTCCATTTGGGTGAGACCCAAACTTTGGCGAATTTCCACAACGTTAATTTCAGGGGGCCGATGAGTTCTTGCCTCAACCTTCTTCCCTTTATTTAGATCGATCGCTTCTTGAAGTCCTTGAGCGATGCTATCGAATTCGTTAGCCATAATGTTTCTCCAATGCTGCGTTGACCAAAATATCAACCAGTTTAGCGAGTGCGTTTCTATCAGCTTTTGACAGATTATCCCTCTCACTTTTTCCAAACATGGTTAATAAATAAAGGGGAATACGTTCATCGTGGTAATAATAGATGACACGGACACCACCACTCTTACCTTTATTTTCGCGACTCCAACGCAGCTTCCTGATTCCGCCAGTACCTTGTATTACATCGCCCGCTTTAGGGTGTTCAGACAAATAGTCGATCACATTTCTGCACTCCTTCTGATTGAGAAGTGCTTCAGAGCGTTTGATATATTCTGGTAGTTCGGTGACCATCGTTCGCATAATTGTAAAAGTAATCCATTGGATTACAAAAAGCAATTATATTTAAAAAGTAGTTCGACCTTGTCGAACGACCGCTGTTTGTCTGAAGCGGTCTCGCGAGTTAGAAATATCCAATGTCCGCTTACGCTCATAACTGCCATAGATATTCTGAAACTTCAATGTCCACTTTACACACTTACCATTCAAATACGCATAAGTAGAAAACAAGACTAACGTGTTCACTCCATCAAATCATAAGCTCTTTAAAAACAGCCAAGCATCTATCACTGCACCTTTACCGATAACATTGATACAAGAGCCACACAAAAACTCGCAACGTTCATTAAAAAGGCAGCCAAAAGGCTGCCCCAATCAACACAAAAAAGTACAACTCGGTCTTTTTACGCCTTATCAAACGTCTCACGCAGTGCTTTGGCGCCACTTAGCATAAAGCCGTGGTCAGAGCCTAATAAGAACAAAGAAACACCTTTTTCTTTCCAGTAGGCCAGTTCATCTAAATTACCCACGAACATGCCCGTAGCTTTTCCTGCCTTGTGGCTTACTTCAACTAAGTGCTCAACCGCTTGTTTAACTTTTGGGGCGTCTGCACTGGTTTCGCCTAGCGCTACGGTTAAATCCATTCGACCTATAAACAAGCAATCGACACCGTCAACGTGTGCAATGGCTTCTATGTTGTCAATTGCGTCTAAATCTTCAAGCTGGGCAACAATACTAACGTTTTTGCCCGCTTCTAAATTTTCACTCAATGGCTTTGTTGTGTAGCCTGCAAATCGGCTTGAACCTGCATAGCCTCTTCCGCCTGCGCCATAGTGGCAATGCCTGACGATAGCACTTAGCTGTTCCGCTGTTTTCACATGTGGCACAACTACGCCGTCTGCGCCCATGTCCAGCACATTTAGCAGTGTTTCTGGAGCATCGTTTGGTGTTCTGACTAGAACAGGCATATTCCCTGCTCTAGCCGCAAGAATACAGGTGTCTAAATCCTGTCTTGAAAACGGTGCATGCTCAGCATCTAAACACAATACGTCCATGCTAGCGTGCGCCAATACTTCAATTACATTGTAATGGGGCGTTTTTATGAACGTACCCAAAAGGCTTTGCTTGTTTTTAAGCGCTTGTTTAAGCATGTGCTGCACCTCCGAAAAAATTATACAAATGCAGGTTCACTTGTGCGCTTTGCTCAAGCATTGCAAAATGACCCGCTTCTTCAACCAGAACCAATTCGCTATTTGCGGCCAGGTTATGCATTCTTTGCTGTTCTGACGGCGGGCAAAGCACATCGTTGCAACCGCCAATTATCAGCATTGGATGTGCGCAATTAGCTAACAGCTCACTAGCATCAGGGCGTGTTGCAAGAATTTCGAGCTGGGCTTTATAGCGCTCAATTCCCGTATCCAGCGCCATCTGAGCAATTAATTCCATTGATGCTTCATTGGGCTTATGTAGATATACATTGCTAAACTTATCGTGAATAAGCGTGTCTAGACCATGCGAAACGGCATAGTTTAAATGCTCGCTTCTGGCTGATCGCCCTTGGGGTTTGTCTGCATGTGCATTGCTGTCTAGCAATGCTATTTTTTCAATTCGCTCGGGAACACGCGCTAACAGCTCAAACGCTACCATACCGCCCATTGAAAAAGCGCAAATGCTGAATGATTCACCTTCATCAAAAAGACCTAATGCGTAGCTCGCAACATCGCTCAAGTTGTCATGCTGATCATACTCTAAGGTAATGCACTGATGACCAGCATTGGTTAAGGTGGCTATTTGGTTGGTAAAAACGTTTCCGTTACAAAGGGTTCCAGGTATAAATAATAATTTACTCATTGTCTCTTGGCGCAGCGGCCACTGAGTTTCCTTCAATGAGCTTGCCCGGCCAGTAACGTGTCTCTGGCGGTATATCAGGGCTCTCAATTAAGTTAACCAGGGTTTCTACTGCTGCTTTTGTCATAAAATAGGTTGGCTGACTCACGGTAGTCAGCTGGTAGCTGTGCCAAGAAGAAGCACTGATACCATCAAACCCAACAACTGAAATATCTTCAGGTACCCGTAAATTCAGGTTTTCCCGTATTTCGTCAATAGCACCAATTGCCATTGTGTCGTTGGCACAAATAATTGCAGTAGGAAGCATGTTCTTTTCAGCATAAGCACTTAAACATTCCCTCGCTGAGTCATAACTGTAGTCACCATAGACAACACTAGTGTCGGTAAAACCATGAGATAACAAGGCATTTCTTGCGCCGCTCAATCTTGCGCGAGCCACATCAGAATCTTTTGGGCCAGCCATAATTAAGAAGTGCTGGTGATGATGATTAACTAAAATATCAACCAACATACGAAGGCCTTGATCATGGTTACAACATACTGAGCTCACACTGTGATCAGGAAGCTCTCGGTTATACAACACCACTGGAATATTTTGTTTAGCAAACTGCGTAACACTATCTGCTTCGAAATGCGCTGTAAGCGCAACTACGCCGTCGACCTGATACGCTAAGATTTGCTCAATAACCGTTTCTAGTTGCTCTGCGTCATCGAGTGTGAATAACAGCACCCGCTTATTTTTCTCAGCAATGTGTTTATTTAGCTGTGCCAACACTTCGGGGAAGTTAACATTAGCTCGCGATGAAATAATTACCGCAATCATGCCCGTGCTTTGGTTTATCAACATGCGTGCAATGGCATTAGGTTTGTAACCTAACTCCTCTGCGGCTTTTAGCACTTTTTCACGGGTTTTCTTAGATACGCTAACGCCCGGGCGATATACCCGCGACACTGCCGACTGAGAGACTCCTGCTGCATGGGCAACGTCATATGACGTCACCCTATTTTTTTTATTCAATTATTTTTTTCCGTAACGACGTAATCGAATGTCAGCCTGTTCTTTGTGACCTGCAAAACCTTCAATTGCACATAAACGTGAACAATACTCGCCAACCATGACCGAGGCTTCTTCCGTAACACGCTGGTATGTACAGGTTTTTAAGAATTTACCAACCCATAGACCTCCAGTATAACGACCTGCGCCCTTCGTGGGTAGAGTGTGGTTCGTACCAATACATTTATCGCCGTAAGATACATTGGTTTCAGGGCCTAAAAACAGTGCACCGAAGTTACGCATGTTCTTTTGAAAGTACGGCACGTCTTTCGTCATAATTTGAACGTGCTCAAATGCAAGATCGTTAGCGACCTCTAACATTTCATCATAGGTGTCACATACAATGACTTCACCGTAATCTCGCCATGCGACAGAGGCGACATCTGCAGTAGGTAAAACAGTTAACTGGCGTTCTACTTCGGCCATGGTATCTTTACCCAGTTGCTCGCTGTTGGTAAGCAACACGGCCGGAGAATTAAGCCCATGCTCAGCCTGCCCTAGTAAATCTGCCGCGCATAATTCGCCATCAACACTGTCGTCAGCAATAACTAACGTTTCTGTTGGACCCGCAAAAAGGTCAATACCGATGCGCCCGAACAATTGACGTTTGGCTTCCGCGACAAAAGCATTGCCCGGCCCAACAATCATGCTTACCGGTTCAATCGTATCTGTGCCCACAGCCATAGCGGCAATCGCCTGCACACCACCAAAGGTATATATTTCATCAGCACCGGCTAAGTCCATGGCTACAATTACGGCTGGCGCGGGTTTACCCTGAAACGGAGGAGTAGCAGCAATAACCCGTTTCACACCAGCCACCTTTGCCGTAACAATGCTCATGTGTGCTGAAGCCACCAGCGGATACTTACCACCGGGTACATAACAACCCACACTGTCTACCGGAATATTTTTGTGACCAAGCACTACACCGGGCAGTGTTTCAACTTCAACGTCTTTCATTGACTCACGCTGAATGGTCGCAAAATTTCGAACTTGTTTCTGCGCCCATTTGATATCGCTAATCTCTTGCTCGGTTAACTGCTCATAGCATGCATCAATTTCTTCACGGCTCAACTTAAAAGACTTCGGAGTCCATTTATCAAATTGACCAGAATATTTCGAAACGGCTTCATCTCCGCGCTTTTCAATATCGCTAATTATATTTTCAACTATCTCTTTAACTTTCTGATTATCAATTGCTTTTTCTTCTGCCTGCTTGCCTTGTTTCAAGTACTTGATCACGGTCTATTCCTCTACAAAGGTGAATGAGATGTTACATTAATCGAACAAATATTTATCTTGATCTTCACCAAAAATTACATAAGAATGACTTCGAATGCAATTATTATTTTGAGGTGACATGTGGCTTTCTCTCATGACCTATTAAAAGACAAGACAATTTTGGTTACAGGTGCGGGTAAAGGCATTGGTAAAGCGTGTGCGTTATTGGCTGATGCATGTGGTGCAAATGTTATTGCGGTGGCGCGTACCGAGAGTGACCTTGTGGCGCTTAAGAAAGAGAGTTCAAAAAGACTAAGCTTTTGGGTGGGAGATGTACAAGATAAATCGCTTTATGAAAAGATCCAAGCACTTCCCTTTCTTCACGGATTGATCAATAACGCCGGGACGAACCGCGTTGCGCCAATGCAAGAACAGAGCGATGAGAATATTGATGATATTTTGAATTTGAATATTCGCTCTGCATACAAAGTTGCGCAGGCCGCCATTACGCCAATGCTTAAAAGCCAGGCTCCATCCATTGTTCACATGTCATCACAAATGGGCTTTGTCGGCTCTCCTGGACGCACGCTTTATTGCTTAAGCAAACACGCAATTGAAGGCTTAACGAAAGCCATGGCTGTGGAACTGGCGCCGAATAATATTCGCGTCAATAGCGTAGCGCCAACATTTATTAAAACACCAATGACCGAGCCCATGCTTGAAGAACCAGCGTTTGCTGAAATGGTGATGAACAACATTCCCTTACAACGCTTAGGCAGCGTCGAAGACGTTGCTAACGCATGCATATTTCTACTTAGTGAATTGTCTATGACCACCACGGGTAGTTGTCTTAAAGTCGATGGCGGCTGGACCGCCCATTAAATACGAGGTATCACTGTGTCAGTATTATCCGAGCGTTTAGTCCGCTATGAAGAATTAATCCCATGCCGCAACGCGTTTATCGATACGCGCTCGCCAGGCAGTGATCAAAAAGAGAACTTCACCATAATTGGTCCAGGTGTCGCCGAAAACCCTGACCAACATGTTCACATTGCTATTCCGCACGGCTTTAATATTGGCGGAGCTCGTCAGCCTCCCGGCTGCCTTAATTCGCAGCATAGCCACTTAACCGAAGAGGTATTTGTTGTGTCTCAAGGTAGTTGGCACTTTACTACTGGCGTTGAAGGTAACGATGCCGTAGTACGTATGGAAGAAGGCGACATTATTTCCATCCCTATGGATTTGTTTCGCGGCTTTGAAAATGTAGGCGACGGCATGGGATACCTATATGCCGTGCTAGGTCAAGACGATCCGGGTCGCGTACTTTGGGCGCCTCAAGTTTTTGATATGGCCAGCGACTACGGGCTTGTCTTGCTCGAAAACGGTGGTTTGGTTGATACTACTCTGGGACAAAAAGTTCCTGAAGGCGTTGCGCCTATGCCAAAAACATCGTCAGAACAAATAGCGCAACACCGAGTAATTGATGATGAAGCGTTAGAGCAGTGCGTAGTACGTTTAGCTGATTTTCCGTTTAGCAACAACACGGCATTAACCCAAGGAACCGACGTATTAGAAGCGCCGCTTGTCGGCCCTGCAAGTGCCGATGAAAAGCTTGGTGAAACAAAGCTAAATTGGTCTCATGGATTCTGCGTTCGCGCCCTTAAATTCAAGCTGGGTGCTTTTATTACTACGCATAAACGCTTCGAGGAAGAAGTAGTATATGTGCAAGAAGGCAGCATCAAAATGCTTGTTGACGGCGAAGCGCTCATTCTTAATAAAGGCGATACATTCACCACACCTATTGGCGCAGCCCGCAGTTTTGCCCAGCAAGGTGATAAGGTAGCATTAATTTATGTGACCCGACGTGGTGACACAGCCAAAGCCCCAGAATTTATTGATTAGAGGCAAATGCGATGTCTACTTTTTCAAATATAGCACTGAAAAAAGCGTTTCTTCCTTTTCGAGAAGCACAGTACGACTTTGACCTCGAAAAGCTAAAAACGCTGGGCGATACGCTTTTTTCGCATAACGCGGCCATTCAGTTTTGCGTGCCTTTCGATGACATGACTGGCCATCGCGAAATGCTAGACAAAGTATATGCGCCACTGCTGGAGTCTGTCCCCGATCTTGAGCGACGCGATACCATAATTATGGTTGGCGAGGACGACAAACAATTGCGCTGGTTAGGTTGCTGTGGTGTATCCGTCCGGCAATACCACCTAGCGCTTAGCAAACTGCCATGGTAGCAGTTGCTCGATTTCGACGTCGGGTTTACTAAGCACATCAAGGCAAGACATCACATACTCGAACACATTGAGGTCGTTGGCCTTTGCCGTTTCGATGATGCTGTAGAGGATTGCGCTGGCGTTTGCACCTGTGGCGGTTTGGCTAAACAACCAGTTTTTTCTGCCTATCACGAACGGTTTAATCGCGCGCTCAGCGCGATTATTATCGATATTCAGTAATCCATCGAGTGTGTAGCGTGCAAGCTTTTCCCACTGGTTCAAGCAGTATTGTATCGCTTCACCTAACTTGGTTTTCGGTAGCACTTGTTGTACTGATTTCTCTAGCCATATATGGAGCTGATTGAGCAACGGCAGGCTCTTTTCTTGTCTGGTAAGGTAGCGCACCTCCACCGTTTTATCTTTTAACTGAGTTTCGATGCGGTAGAGTTTTTGGATGTGATTGAGTGCCCAGTCTGCTTTGCCACTGCCTTTTTTACCCGCACCTTTTTTCGCTTCCATAAACTTACGACGTGCATGGGCCCAGCAACCGATAAGGGTCGCTTGCGTTTGCTCGTAGCCTTGATAGCCATCCACTTGTAAGTAGCCGTTATAGCCATTAAGGAAGTCTACTGCGCATTGCCCAGCGCGACTATTGTGATAGTCGTACAGCACGATATTAGGTGTCTCTGTACCAGGTATATTCCCAGCAGGCGAGTCAGCACCACTGGCATACAACCACATATAGCTGTTCGCTTTTTCAGACTCAACGACTTTCAGCGTGGTTTCATCCGCCGCGATAACAGGCTGTTTTAACAGATGTTGATGAAGCTGCCCATAAAGCGGTTTAAACAACTCAGCACAGCGGATTATCCAGTCCGCCATCGTCTTACGGCTTAATTCAATACCGTGCTGTTTGAACATCGCTTCTTGGCGATAAAGCGGTAACCCATACTGGTATTTGCTGGTGATGATTTGACTTAACAAGCTTGGCGTTGCGTAGCCTTTTGGTATCACGCTGTGAGGTACGGGCGCTTGTTTAATCGTGTTGCTGATACCGTCCTTTTCACAGGTACGGCACGCATATTTAGGGCGAACATGCTCAATCACTTTAACCTGAGCAGGAATAAACTGAAGCTTCTCTGACTTATCTTCACCAATGCGATGTAGCTCACTGGCACAGCAGTCACAGACTTTATCTTCATCGCTGATATCGTGAACAATAACTTCACGAGGCAGGTCTTTAGGTAGCGGTTTACGTGTGGGCTTTTTGCGGGTATAGCTAATCTTTTCTTCGGCTGTTTCAGATTCAACAACCAGTTCTTCCGCTTCGTTAAACAACTCACCTTGCCCAGGGTGGCCTTCGGAGCTTTTTCCGAACTGCTTGTGCTGGGCAATACGAAACTGCTCTTCAAGATATTGATAGCGCGACATAACCTGCGACAACATCCTTTTCAATGTCGCTGGGTCGTCAGGTAAGTTTTCGATATCAATATTCATGACGTTATTATCAAGCAATAAGCCACTGATTGCCCGACATTATTAAGACTATTTCGTGATCGTTAATCGCTACTTATGATCACAGGTTATAAGCCAGATGCGTTGTAATGCAAGGGCTGATGACCTATCACATCGTAGCCTGATAACAGCCATTGTAGCTGTTGTTCACTCACGTGCATCTGCTGTAAGTTAGCATCAACGGGCCACTTAAACCGATACGTCTCGAGACGTTTATACCAGAGTGCGAAGCCCGTTTTATCCCAGTAAAGTATTTTGAGCTTATCGCGCTTTTTGTTGCAGAAGACAAACAGTGCATCGCGGAACGGATTGAGATTCATATCCTGCTCAACGACGACAATTAAGCCATTAATCGATTTGCGGAAGTCGACGATATCCATGTAAAGGTAAATATCAGCAGGCTCTACGAACATCTTCATTCGGCCAATGCCTTCATCACAGTAGCAACCCAGTGAGGATTAATAGTTGTTGGCACGGTAAGTTGAGCATTTCCAAGTTGCAAGAGAAGTTCGCCACCCATTGCTTCGGTGTAAGATTCAACCTTCGTGACTTCACGCTTCACCTGAACAAACTTGCTACTTGTTCGTTGAAGCCGAATATCACGACGTCGGGTATAGTAAGTTTGAACGTTAATCTGCTGCTGACGACAAAACTCTACCGCAGTGAGTCCGCTCTGTTTTTGTTGCTCAAATAGATTGAGCCAGTCTTGCACTTCTCTTCGTTGATGTTGCTGCACGGTCCTTCCCCTTTGCAAAGAGAACACCATGCCGTAGCTAAGTTATGAATTGAATGTGGGGATTACCGGACGGACACGCTGTGGTTACTACACCGGGCGTCTTGAAAAGCCCTGGTTAGACATCCCTGCGACTGGCGATCAAATTCATATGCGCTTTCATGAATTTTATCGTTTTGAAGGCGACACCATAGTGGAAGTTCAAGCCATTTGGGACTTGCCTGAAGTCATGATGCAGGCAAAATGCTGGCCGTTTAGTCCAAGCTTAGGCACCGAGTGGCATGTGCCGGGGCCAACAACCCAAGACGGAATTCACTTGTTTGAAGAAGACAAGTCACTTACCGCACAAAGCCATCAGCTTGTACTTGATATGCTAAATAGTTTAGGAAAATTCGCCGAAGGCGGCGTTGCAGCCATGAACCTAGACAAATACTGGCACCCAAAGTCAAATTGGTATGGCCCTTCTGGTATTGGTACCGGACGCGGTATTCAAGGCTTTCGCAATACCCATCAGGAAGCGTTTTTAAACGGCATGCCTAACCGCGTGGGCGACCCCGCAAACGGTCATTTATTCTCAGAAAACAATTATGTGGGGTTCACTGGCTGGCCTGGCATGAGCATGACTATTTCAGGCGATGGCTGGCTTGGTATCGTGCCAAACGATAAGTCTATCACCATGCGTAGTTTAGATTTTTGGCGCAATGAGAACGGCATGATACGCGAGAACTGGGTGCTAATAGACTTACTTCACGTTTACCGTCAACTTGGTGTTGATGTATTCGCCCGAGTTAAACAGTTAACCCGTAACAAGTATCGATAACTCCCGTTAAAGATGCTTTTTGCCCCGTATTACTACTACGTAATACGGGGCTTTTTTATGGTGTTACCTCAATCCTATAAACTCTCTAAATCAAACGCGCCTTGCTTTGAGAGCTTTTCGTTCAATGGCTTCACTTCTTCACCAAACAAGGTTTCTAGCTGCACTTTATACTGCTGCCACTTTGACTCTAAGTCTTCCAACCGTTTTAGTGCACCAGCTTGCGCAGGCGCGCCCGTTCTGTCGAAGTTATCCATCAAGAAACGCACTTGTCTGTCGAGCATATTCGGCCAGTTAATGTCATCTTCAAAAGTTTGATGTTTGGGCTGAATAACCAAGGCTTCCCAGTCGTCGATTGCACTAACAATACGCTCAATTGAAGCCGACACATCGCTTGCCAGCATTACATTGTCTTCAGACACACCGTTTAATTGTGCTCTCACATCACGGGCTTTTTGCAGGTGAGCAAACAAATCATTCAGTAAGGTTTCTGTAGCCTGAATGCTCTTTTCAACCACTTGAAGCTGCGCTTTATCTGCTTCTTCTCTTGGATCTGGAAGTACTTTAAACGCGCGGGTTTGTGCCTGTTCACCTACTGTGATTTTCGCTTTGTAGTCTCCAGGCATAACACGGGCACCGTTCCAACCGCCAAACAGTTTTACATTCTCGATGCAGTTCAACGGCTCACGTCGAAGATCCCATACAAATTCGTTGTAACCCGCTTTTGTTGCAGGTTTTTTAAATTTAACAGGGCTGCGAACGTCTTCGTTACCCTTTGCGCACTTCTCAAATGCACTCGGTGCAGATGACAGTGTGCGAACCAGCTCGTTATCGGCATTAAATATATCAATGCGTAGCGTTTGCTCTTCTTCTAATGCGTCTTTCAGGTAATAGCGGAAGGTAGCGCCACGTGGTGGATTTTTCGCTTGAGGCTGGTCAGTAATGCCACCGCCAGATAGCAAGCGTATGCCATCTACAGGTTCAAACTGAAACAGCGCTTCGCCATCTAGCGACTTATGCACTTCACGTAATGGTGCTATGTCGTCTAAAATCCAAAAGCCTCGCCCTTGGGTCGCTACGACTAGATCATCACCTTTAACCTGCATATCGGTAATCGCCACAGGCGGCAGGTTTAAGTCTAGTTCTTGCCAGTGTTTACCGTCGTCAAAGCTAATAAACATGCCGCTTTCTGTACCCGCGAACAGCATACCTTCGCGCTCTGTATCTTCACGTACTACGCGAACAAAGGCGTCCTCTGGTAGGCCTTCGTCAATACGCTTCCAGCGCTTTCCGTAGTTGTCGGTTTTGTAAATATAAGGCGTGTAGTCATTTAATTTATAGCCTGCTACCGCAACGTAAGCTCTGCCTTGTGCGTGAGGGCTAAGTTCTATGGCATTGACCTGCGCTTCTTTTTTATGAGGCGTAACATCTTTCCAGTTTTTGCCCTCATCACGGGTTATATGCAGCTTACCATCATCGGCGCCAACCCAAAGTTCGCCTTTGTTAACTGCTGATTCGGCAATATAGAAAACCGTGTTGTAGTATTCAGCCCCAGCTTGCTCATTGGTAATCGGCCCGCCGTTCAGCCCCTGCTTTTCAGGCTCATTACGGGTTAAGTCTGGGCTAATTTCTTGCCAGTTCACACCGCGATCTGTGGTTTTTAAGATCATCTGCGTGCCGTAGTACACTGTGTCAGGATCATGCTTTGACACTACCACTGGGGCATTCCAGTTGGTACGGTACTTTTGGTCCCGTGCGTTTCGGCCAAACACATATTCAGGGTACGGCATAATGGGGCGCGTAAGCCCAGTATCGCGGTTGTATTCGGTTAATGTACCGTTGATTGTAGTAGCGTAGATCAGGGTTGGATCGTCAGGGTTAAACGCAATATGCGCGCTTTCACCACCGCCCACGGCAAACTGATCTTCTATTCCCATGCCATCCCCCCAGGTTTGAGAAGGCGTTGCCATGGTTGAGTTATCTTGCTGTCCGCCATAAACATAGTAAGGGTTTAAATTGTCGGTAATAACGCGATAAAACTGCGCCGTTGGCTGGTTGTAAATGCTTGACCACGATTCACCGCCGTCGAAGGTAACGGTTGCGCCACCGTCATTAGCGTTGATCATGTTTAAGCTATTTTCAGGGTTTATCCACATATCGTGGGTATCGCCATGGGGTAACGAAACCGTCTCGAAGGTTTTGCCACCATCAATAGATTTGTGCAGCTGCACATTCATTACATAAAGGGTATTTTCGTCGTTAGGGTCAACTTTGATGTGGTTGTAGTACCACGCACGAGCTTTAAGAATATTGTCACCGTTCATTAGCGACCACGACTTACCCGCATCGTCACTGCGATATACGCCGCCTTCTTCAGCCTCGACAATGGCATACAGGCGCTTCGGGTTAGACGCGGAAATATCCACACCAACTTTACCAATAAGCGTAGGCAGTCCTTTTTCTAACTTGTCCCAGCTTTCACCGCCATCTGTTGACTTATAAAGGCCACCGCCCTCACCGCCCGATTTAATAAACCACGGTGTTCTGCCGTGATGCCACATGCTGGCATAAAGAATTCTGGGGTTAGATGGGTCGATTGCTAAGTCAGCGGCGCCGGTATCGGCGTTCACTTTTAACACATGCTGCCATGTTTCACCGCCGTCTATCGTTTTGAATATACCGCGCTTTTCATTAGGCCCCCAGATATTGCCCTGCACTGCCGCCCAGGCTATATCAGGGTTGGTGGGGTGTATGCGAATTTTGGGGATTTGACCGCGTGTATCTAAACCCACCAGCTTCCAGGTTTCACCGCTATCAGTAGATTTGTAAACACCTTTTCCGTGGCTAGTGGTTACGCCTCGAATAGGGCCTTCACCAGTACCTACGTAAATAACGTTAGGATCTGAAGCAGCAACCGCGATAGCGCCAATACTACCTACTTTAAATGTTTTATCGGATATGGCTTTCCACGATAAACCCGCATTTTCGGTTTTCCAAACACCGCCACCTGCGGTGCCCATAAAATAAAGGTTGGTATTACCTTCAATCCCTGTAACCGCCACCGAACGCCCACCGCGGTAAGGCCCAATAAATCGATACTCCATTTTATCGAAAAGCTCAGGGTTAACGGTATCTTCAAGTGCGAATGCAGAATGCGAGAAACTAGAAAGCGCGCTCATGCAAATAGCAAGCGCAGCCACCATTTTCCCAGAAACCAGTCTCTGTGAAACCATAGAAAGTGCCTTGTCGTGTTTTTATTTTTAATAAGAAGAATTTCTTATACTGCGTTGTTGAGGGCGTTATGGCAAAATTTTTTGGTGGTGCACGTATCCATTTTTCGCGTCAGTTCTTTAACGATTTCATTGTTTCTTACTTACCTCAGCCCGTACAATAGAGGCACTTCGTTGCTGCGGCGCCAGTATTTATGTCTCGCGCGGTGCAATTCTACAACTCATTGCTAAAAGAGACTTTTTTATGAGAATTCTACTTTCCATTGCCTTCGCTACCCTTCTTGCAGGCTGCGCGACGCTATCTCAATTAGCGGTTTATACCGTTTCTAATGCCGAGTTAGAACAAGTGCTTGATAGCCAAGTGAGTAAATTGCAAAAGCAAACCTCACTTGCTGGTATTCCTCTTTATTTAGACGTGGAAGATATGACAGCAACCATAGGCCCCAATGGCAGAGACGTGGTTCAGCTAGGCGCTATTGCCACGGCCCGTATTAGTGCGTTTGGGTTGAACTACCCTGCGAAAGTGAGTCTTGCTTTAGAAGGCACGCCTTATTACGACAGTGAAGAAAAAGCGATTTTTGTACGCTCACTGTCTCTACTTGATAGCACAATTGATGCTGGCGGCTTTAAAGGCAATTTAGCCCCTGTAAGTGGCGAATTCATGCAGCTCATCAACGGCTATTTAGCCACTAACCCCGTTTATCGCCTAGATCCTGCGAACAAAGCACTAAGCATGCTTTCAACGGTACCTTTACAGCTCACGGTTGAGCAAGGCCAACTGGCGCTTAGACCGAAGCAATAACACATTAGCGATTACCTCCGCACCGGTTAAAAACTTATTGTTTCATTTAATTGCGGTATGGAGGCATTCCCCCTTTTCCCTTATGGCGCTTTGCAACTCTTCATAAAACTATAGATAGGCGTACAATGTACCTATGCTTTATTGTTTAACCAGGAATAAACAATGAAGGAATACAACAACGCAATGCACAGCCCTTCAGGGGCTCAACTTGATGATTGAGCTCTCGGAAAATGAGTAATAAACCACGGCTACGCAACAAAAGGTATGAAAGTGACAGAACGCATTAAAACACTAGATGAATTCGCAAAGCACGTAGATTACTCTTTGCTGAATACCCTTACCCCAGACCCGCAGTCGACGTGCGATGGTGACGACCATGACCCGCGCCAAGTGTTCTCAGGTCACTATGTGCCAGTTACTCCGACCCCATTAACTGCACCGACGTACGTTGCTCATAGCGAAACGCTGTTTGCCGAATTAGGCTTAGACGATAGCTTGGCAACATCTAAAGATTTCACCCAGCTGTTCTCAGGGGACATGACAGCAGTACCTGCTCCAATGAAGCCCTTCGGCTGGGCAACCGGCTACGCACTTTCTATTTACGGTACGGAGTACACACAGCAATGCCCGTTTAGAACAGGTAACGGCTACGGTGATGGCCGCGCAATCTCTATTGTTGAAGCGGTATTAAACGGCAAGCGTTGGGAAATGCAGTTAAAAGGTGCTGGTCGCACGCCTTATTGTCGCGGCGCAGACGGGCGCGCCGTATTGCGCTCAAGCGTTCGCGAATTTTTAGTGCAAGAACACATGCATGCGCTTGGCATTCCGACCTCACGTTCGCTGAGCTTGTTCATGTCTAAATCAGACACGGTAGACAGGCCGTGGTATCGCGAAGGGTCTCATTCCTATGAACCTGAAGTGATGGTAGAAAATATAACGGCTATTTCTACCCGTGTGGCGCCCTCCTTTTTGCGCGTAGGCCAAATAGAGCTTTTTGCTAGGCGAGCTCGCTGCAACGAACACAGCGAAGCGTTAAACGAACTAGGAGCCATTGTAAAGCACCTAATTGAGCGAGAGTACTCAAGTGAAATTGACACAACCTCGCCGTTTGAAGAGCAAGTGGTGACGCTGGCTGCACTATTTCGAAGCCGGCTAACGCGTCTTGTTTCTGGTTGGATTCGCGTCGGTTATTGTCAGGGCAATTTTAATAGCGATAACTGCGCCGCAGGAGGCTTTACGCTGGATTATGGGCCATTCGGCTTTTGTGAGTTTTTTGAAGCAGACTACCAACCTTGGACAGGCGGCGGTCGTCACTTCTCGTTTTTAAACCAGCCCATTGCTGCGCAAAAGAACTTTGATATGTTCTGCCGCTCACTGATACCGCTACTTGAAGGCAACAGTGAACAACTCTGTAAGCTTAATGAGATCAATGACGGTTTTTCTGGCGTGATGGAACGCGCCATGGAGAGTATGTGGGCAACTAAGCTTGGCATTGCCAACTACGACCACGACTTGTTGATTAAGCTGCTGCAATTAATGCTGCGCACGGGTGTAGACTACAATCTGTTTTTCCGAGAGCTATCGTCGATACCTGAAGATATGACGAGCTTGACGAAAAGCTTTTACTACCCGCCTAAAGCAGAGGTCATGACAGAATGGGAAGCATGGCTACAAACGTGGCGTGAGCGTATTGAAATGGACGCCGAAACACAAAGTAATGTTACAAACGCTATTGCGACTACTGCAGAGAATATGCGCAAAGCAAACCCTAAATTCACATGGCGCGAATGGCTTGTTGTGCCTGCCTATAAAGCCGCAGAGAAAGGTGACTTTACGTCAATTTACGAACTTCAGAAGATACTTACTGCGCCTTATGATGAGCAATCAAAAGAGGTAGAGAATAAGTACTACCAGCTGCGCCCACTTGAATTTTTCAGTGCGGGCGGGGTCGCGCACTACAGCTGCTCTTCGTAGAGCTTTGGTGCAAAAGACCTTTGCATTTTGTTTTAGCAAAGGTCTCCCTTGTTGCCGATATAACTACTTCAAATATACGGTTTTACCGGTTTTGGCACTTTCTCTTGCCGCATCGAGAATTTCTACCACCACCATATTGTTTTCCAGCGCAGATAGGTCATGAGGTGATATAGAAATTTCCCCGTTTATGAGTGCTTTAAAGTAGTGGAAAGGGTCGTTATATGGGGCACCTCGTTCAGGCAGGGTAAGTGCTGTTTCTTCAAAGTCGTCGTACCCTTTCGCAATGCGCATTCGGTAGTTATGACGATTGTCGGCATATACTGCGCCTGTCTCACCGTAAATTTCCATATCCTTGCGCCCTATTGGCCAGTTCCAAGAACCTTGCACAATGGCATTGGCGTTTTCATAGCCTAGAATAATGATAGATTCATCATCTACCTGAGGATTGTTTTCTGCTTGAAGCTGTTGAGTGATTGCCGTTACGCTCTGCGGCTTTTTACCGTCCATAAGCCAAGTCATCAGGTTTGCTCCATAGCAGCCGAAGTCAACAATCGCGCCGCCTCCGTTTTGCTTCGGATCAACAAGCCAGTCTAAAAACTCACTGTTAATGCCGAGCTTTGCTGGCCCCTTATGACCATCGCGTACTATGACTTTGCGAATGTCGCCAACTTCGTCATTCTTTATTGTTTCGTACGCTTTGTGATTGGTGGGATACCACGTGGTTTCATAGTTGGTGAGTAGATGGATGTTGTGCTTTGTGGCGAGGGCTTTCATTTCCGATGCGTGTTCCATATTAATCGCAAGGGGCTTCTCAACCATAACGTGAACGCCGCGCGGCGCCGCCTTTTGCACGACTTCTAAATGCTCGAAAATTGTACCAAACGCAGTGACCGCCTGAACGTCTTGTGCGGCGAACATGGCGTCCATCGAATCATACACTTTGTCCATGGAGTAGTTGTGCTGCGTGGCATAACGCTGAGCTAGCTCTCTGTTTTGCTCAACAATGCCAACAATCTCAAATTGGCCTTGCTTTTCGCTTTCGAAAATCCAATGAACATGGGTGTGGGTTAACCCAACCACGCCTATTTTTAGCTTGTCCGAAGCATGTGCACCGCCAAAAGACAACGCAACCAGTAGCGCACTAAAAAACCTACTCACTATTCCTTTCATTTTGTATTCCCTTTGAATAGATTAACGTTGCTAGTATTGCAACTTGTCATCTAACTATCTGACTTACTGTCTAAAATAAACCATGCTAGGTCATATAACCACGGTCTGCAATTCGAAAGCAACATAATACCAGTCCGCATAGAGCATTACCCACTCAGAAGGCGCTGGCAAGTTTCCTAACGAAGCATGGGAATGCTACCAGCTAACTACAGCACACTTTTCCACGCAGCTTCTGGTAATAGGTACAAGCCTTTCTCGCTTTTTGCACCTTCATTCACGATATAACCGATGCCCGCAGCCATAACGGCTAAGGTTACGTCGAAGGCATTAATGCTGTCACCATAGCCGGCGGTTAAGTTAAACATAGAGCCATCGGCTAGAAGGTACAGTGTTTTATTGCCCAGTTTATAAGCATTTACATAAGGCATTGGCTCACTATGAGTAGCGTTATTCTTAAGGTAAGGCACATCAATTTCTTGGGCTACATGGCCTACGTTTAAAATAAATGTTCCGTCTTTCATATTATCTAGATGACTCGAATTCACCACGCCATACGCACCTGTTGCTGTAGCAATAACGTCAGCCTGGCTAGCCGCTTCATTTAAATCAACCACTGGCCAGCCGTCGTATTTCGCTTGAAGTGCTCTTGCTGGATCAAGTTCTGCAACTTGAACCTGTGCCCCGAACGCTTTAGCCGAGGCAGCAACGCCCTGCCCTACCAAACCATAACCAATAACAACCACTACTTTTTCGTGCAGGGTTAGATGAGTGGTTTGGAAGAAGGTTTGCCATGCGCTTAAGCCCACCATGTGCCGGTTGTGAAGCCCTTCTTTTACTGGTAAATCATCCCAGTTAAATATTGGATAGTTTGGCGCCATACCGTTTAAACGGTTAATACCAGAACCCGTTGCTTCTAGGCCCGATACAACGCTCGGTACTGGTTTATTTGCTTTTATATTTTCGTGAAGTCGAGTTGTCAGATCAGCGCCCATTTCACACAAATGGGTAGGCTGCCACGCCAGCGCTTTATCGAATGACTCAGACCAGTCAGCCTCGCTCATGTCGCGCCATGCATGGGCCGTTGCGCCTTTATCAATAAGGTAGGACACCACGTCATCTTGCACTGTAGTGGGGTTACACGTGGTAAGAAAAATGTCGCATCCTCGTGAAAGTAGCCCTTCAACCAAAGGCGCCATTTTCAAATCTAAATGCATGTTACAAGCAAGTTTGACGTTAGACAGGTCGGGAAGTGATGCAATAGCATTACGAGTGCGCGGCATATGAAGGCTAGCCCACGCCAACTCTGCTTGAAAATCTTGGTACATGAAAAGGATACTCTGAGAAAATGAAAAGCAGAATCATACGTGAGAATGCTGCATTTATAAATTAGCTAGATACTTCGCTCCACAATACCACTTTGTTTCGACCTTTCGCTTTCGCAAAATATCAAAAACTCTTCGCCGTTACAGCGAAAGGAAAAGTCAAATCTCCTAATTTGCCCTTTAATTTCTTCAGCGACTTTTTTGCACCTTTTTTAAGCACCTTGTCGCCCATGTCATGACCACATTTATCGTCGATGTATTTAAACTTATCAGTATCAATAAACATGACTGACATAACCGCCCCTGCAAGCCTTTTATTACAGGGTTATGCTATACAGGCTACGTTAAAAAGCACATCCTGCAATAGGGGCGAATTCATCCTACCAAGGTAGGATGAATTCTATATTGAGCGATGTTTTATTTGGTAAGAACTTAGCCTGTTTCTCTGTGCTACTAGCTTCCCAGTCGACTGCTGAATTGGCCTACTGCATCAACGACTTCTTTTGCACCGTCTTGAATTTGTTCGATAACTTCACCCGCCTCTCTGGCGTAATTGAGCCCTGATTGTGCCTTTTCATCACCTTCATTGACTAGGTTCACTGCGTCGGTGGCCAATGTCTGGTTGTGTTTAACCACGTTGATAATTTCTTCTGTGGCTTCGGTTGTACGCGATGCTAACTGACGCACCTCGTCAGCAACTACAGCGAAACCTCGCCCCTGATCGCCAGCACGTGCCGCCTCAATCGCAGCATTTAGAGCAAGCAAGTTGGTTTGTTCGGCAATAGCACTGATACTTCCGATAATCGTGGCAATTTGTTGAGACTGAGCGTCCAACGCGTTAATCCCCTCTTTTGCCCTATCCATTTGCTGCGACAGCGAAGACATTTCAGAAAGCAGTTCGCTAATGACTTCCTTCCCTCGCGTGGCGATTTGATCCGTCGTATTTGAGGAGCGATAAGCGATATCCGCCGCACTGGACACGGCATTTTCTCGCGCCACCTGCTCGGTAATATCAGTCGCCAACTTAACCACTTTGTACATACGTCCGTGAGAGTCACAAATAGGATTGTATGTAGCTTCAAGCCAAATGGAATTGCCGTGAGCGTCATAGCGTTCAAACCTTCCCGCGACGAATTCCCCCTGAGCAAGTCGCTCCCAAAACGTTTTATATTCTCGGGAATTCGCATATTCGGTATCACAAAAAATTCTATGATGCTGACCTTTAATATCGTTCAGGCTGTACTTAACGGTCTTTAAGAAAGCTTCGTTTGCGTCCTGGATATTGCCGTTCAGGTCGAATTCTATCGCTGCATTCGACTTGTGTAACGCGGCCACCAAATCTTCGTGTTCTTTCGAGTTAGCAATGGTCCGCGTAAGATCATTGAGGTTAACTGAGAATTCATGAATATTTCCATTTCCGTCAAAAATAGGTTCAACAACCCCCCTTAGCCACGCTTCTTTACCATTTTCACGAAGAAATTCGATCGCCCCACAGTAATGGATACGTCGCTCGATAGAATCTTTCAGCTTTTTAAAATGAGGTGTGTTTCTGGCAATCTCGGGGACGAATTCAAATAAACGATGCCCTTTCACCTGAGAGAGTGAATACCCTAACTCCTTCTCGAACATCTCATTCACGGTTTCAATTTCACCACGCGCATTAAGATTGAGAAAGATCATTTCTTCGCGCAAGCCATCTCGCACTTGCTTGAGTAGATGTAGCTCCTCGCGAAGCGCTTCGTTTTCTTTCACTAGGTGTTTGTTGAACATAGTGCCTTCCCTGTCAGAGAATTACAGTAATGTGCCGTTTATCGGCAGTAACTAACCTTGCCTTAACGATAATTTGGTTAATCCATGGTTGAGTAAACGGTTCGCTAGACAATGTCTTTATACTAGGACGTATCAGCCTAATGTGAACATATGACAGCTTAATACCAGTCCGCAACTTGTATTAAGCGCCGTTTTTTTCGTCGGTGCTATGCTATTTTTCACATATTTGCCCAACAAAAAACAGTAGATAAACGTCTAATTTTTCAGTCGATAAATTTTGAATGGTATTGCTTAACTTTATCTGTAAGCCATTGTGTAAATACCTGAAAGCGGGCTTGAGAATGAGTTTCTTTGTGTGTGGCCAGCCAGAATGTACGCTTAATATGAATCTCGTTTTCAATGAGTCGAACTAAGCCTGGCTGAGTTTCAGCCATAAATTTAGGCAAAATGCCTACTCCTGCGCCATTTACAAGCATTTGATACTGCGCATTAATACTGGTGCTACGCAGCGCACTTAACTGAGACAATGCTGTCTCTTCGATAAACTTTAATTGTGGCGCATAGACCAGATCGGGTACATAGCTCACTAAATTGAACGCGGTGAGCTCTTGTAATGTTCGTGGTTCGTTGTCGCTGATAAGGGACTGGTGGGTATAAAGATAAAGGTTATAGTCGGTCAGTTTTTGTGTTACCAGTAAGCCTTTACTGGGCTTTTCTAACAAGATAGCCATATCGGCTTCTCGTTTATTCAGGTTTAAAAAGCCACTGGTTGCTACAAGCTCGATACTGATCCCCGGATACTGCTTTTTAAAATCGGGTAGTAAAGGCGCCAAAAACCAGCTACCGAAACCTTCCGAAACACTCACTCTGATTGTACCTGCCAAATGCGAGCGCTCATCACCTAATTCATTTTGTGCCTCTAAAAAGTAATGCTCTGCTTTTTCAATATACGTAACTAGCTCACTACCATGGGTGGTAAGCACATATCCCTTTTTAGTTAGCTCGAACAACTTGCAATTTAGTGAGTCTTCCAGTTTTTTTACACGACGAATTAACGTCGTAGGGTCTACCTTTAAGCCTTTAGCTGCAATAGCTACACGACCATTCCTTGCCAAACCAAGAAACAAACGCATGTCATCCCAATTCACTTAAATACCTGCATTTTTACAGCACCATACTGCAAGTATATGTATTGCCTTTGCAAACACAAGGTTTCAATATTGTTAAAAATTACAGGAGCTATGTCATGAGAAAGATTGTTCACTTTATTGCCGGTAAAGATTTTGAGGATAGCAGCGAAAATACCGCGTCGGTATTTGCGCCTAACACAGGTGAAGTACAGGCTGAAGTCAGTTTGGCTAACACTTCAACTTTGGCCTATGCAATTGAAACAGCCCAAGCTGCACAGGTTGAGTGGGCAGCAACAAACCCTCAACGACGCGCTCGTGTTATGTTCAAGTTTAAAGAGTTAGTTGAAGCAAACCGCGATCGCTTAGCGGCACTATTATCAAGCGAGCACGGTAAAGTTTTGGTTGATGCGCAAGGTGATATTCAGCGCGGCCTTGAAGTTATCGAATTTGCCTGTGGTATTCCTCATGCGCAAAAAGGTGAATATACCGAAGGCGCAGGCCCAGGGATCGATGTGTATTCCATGCGCCAAGCCCTGGGTGTAGTGGCAGGTATTACGCCATTTAACTTCCCGGCCATGATCCCAATGTGGATGTTCGGCGTGGCAATTGCCTGCGGTAACGCGTTCATTTTAAAGCCATCAGAGCGCGATCCGTCAGTACCTGTTGAACTGGCAAAGCTTATGATTGAAGCAGGCCTTCCTGCAGGTGTGCTTAACGTTGTTCACGGTAACAAAGAAGTGGTTGATGGTATTTTAGATCATCAAACTATTAAGGCGGTGAGCTTTGTAGGCTCTTCTGATATCGCTAACTACGTATACGAGCGTGGCGCTCGTGCAGGTAAGCGCGTTCAAGCCATGGGCGGCGCGAAAAACCACGGCATCGTAATGCCTGATGCTGATTTGGATCAGGTGGTAACCGACTTAGTAGGTGCTGCGTACGGCAGTGCCGGTGAACGCTGTATGGCACTACCGGTTGTCGTTCCGGTAGGCGATGAAACCGCTGAAAAGCTGAAAGCCAAGCTTATTCCGGCTATTAAAGACATTATGGTAAGCCATAGTGAAGATCCTAACGCTCATTATGGCCCTGTGGTTACTGCTGCTCACAAAGAGCGCGTTGAAGGCTACATCGACCTTTGCATAGAAGAAGGTGCTGAACTTGTTTACGACGGCAGAACCCGTCAGATCCCAGATGACAGTCAAGGCTACTTCATCGGCCCAACGTTCTTCGATCAGGTAACCAAAAACATGCGCTCATACCAAGAAGAGATTTTTGGTCCAGTACTTCAAATGGTGCGCGCAAAAGACTTCAACGAAGCGGTTAACTTAGCAAGTGACCACCAATACGGCAATGGTGTTGCTATGTACACCCGTAACGGCCATGCAGCGCGCGAATTTGCGCAACGTGTAAACGTAGGCATGGTTGGGATTAACGTGCCTATTCCTGTGCCAGTTGCATACCATACATTTGGTGGCTGGAAGCGCTCTGCATTTGGTGATACCAACCAGCACGGTATGGAAGGGGTGAAATTCTGGACCAAGGTTAAGACCATTACGCAGCGCTGGCCTGATGGCTCAGATACCAACGACAACGCTTTTGTTATTCCAACCATGGGCTAAGCGAGGAGACGATTATGACCACAGTTGCATTTATTGGCCTAGGTAATATGGGCTCAGGGATGGCAGATAACCTGGTTAAGAACGATTACAACGTATTGGCTTTTGACTTAAGCGAAGCGGCGCTGGCTAAAGCCAAAGAAGCAGGCTGTACGATTGCGCAAAATACCGAGCAAGCTGCTGCTGAGGCCGACATCGTGATTACAATGTTGCCAGCAGGCAAACACGTAAAAGATATCTATTCAAATCAGATCCTGGCTTCTGTACGCGAAGGCACCTTGCTTATTGACTGCTCTACTATTGACGTCGAAACAGCGAAGAGTGTGTCAGAATTGGCTGAGAACAAAGGCCTTAAAATGCTTGATGCGCCGGTTTCTGGCGGTGTTGCAGCGGCTGCAGGCGGCACACTCACGTTTATGGTGGGTGGCGACGCTGATGCCTTTGACAAAGCACAGGGCGTGCTTAGCGCAATGGGCAAAAAAATTGTTCATGCGGGTGGCCATGGAGCGGGGCAAGCCGCAAAAATCTGCAATAATATGCTGCTTGGCGCGACCATGATTGCGACGTGTGAAAGCTTCCAGCTAGCACAAAAGCTAGGCTTAGATGCACAAGTTTTCTTCGATATCGCGTCAAATGCATCAGGGCAGACATGGTCAATGACCACCTACTGCCCTGTAAAAGGTGTAGGGCCACAAAGCCCTGCTGATAACGATTTTGCTGGCGGTTTCGCTTCGGCGCTTATGCTCAAAGACTTGGGGCTGGCCATGCAGGGCGCGAAGGGCGTCAACGCGCAAGTACCTATGGGTGAGCTTGCTGCAAAGTGGTTTGAAATGCATTGCGAAGAAGGCAATGCAGGGATGGATTTCTCTTCAATAATCAATCGCCTAGCCTAAACCCTATATAAGCTTCAATATAAAAAGCGGGTTATTTCAGTGACCCGCGCCTTATTCTCTCCCACTCCTCACGCTCCCCATTCGGTGCAAAGCCTTTTTCCGAGATATATAACCCTTCACATTATTTTGTCATATTTTCCCTTTATCCTATGCCCTTTAGTTATCAAGTCGCGATTTTCGCAAAACTTTTGTTTGGGCTTAATGTGAACACGCTATCTAAAATACACGCTGTTAGTTTTACAAATAAACAGGATGTTACGTCAGCCACCTCACACAGTGAATTATCAGCCACTAACACTCGCGACTCGAAGCTAGATTTTGCTTCTTTTTATCGTGAGCAGTGGCGCGGTTTATGTGCTTTTTTGAGGAAAACTTATGGTGCAGGTCCTCCAGAACCCGAGGATGTAGCTCAAGATGCATTTTTTCAGCTAGCCAACATGAAGTGCCGTGAACACATTGAAAACCCCAAGGCCTTTTTATATAAAATCTCAATTAATCTTATGCTCAGAAAGATTAAATCCGAACGGTGGATTTCCCATGTAAAAGCTGACGATGAGGAAGCGTTTGAGGCAGAGTTACTCTCTTGTTCTGAGCCAGATAAAGTCTTACTTTCACAACGTGCCCTTCAACGACTAGGTGCATCGTTTAATCAGCTTTCAGATAAGCAAAAGTACATCGTGACTGCCAGTCGGATAGACGGAAAGACGTACCAGCAGATTGCCAATGAAACGGGTTGGAGCTTGGCTGATATTTGTCGCCAGCTAAATAGCGCACTGCTCATACTTGCAGAGTCTTCCAACGCTAATGAACAGACACATTCACATGCGCGGAAAAGATAGAGACATAAAATGAATGAACACCTAAATCACCAGCGCACCCAGCGTGAACCATCTATAAATGAGCAAGCCGTACGCTGGTTTACCGTCATGAATAACAGCACTGTGTCTCAGGAAGATCAAGAAAACTTTAATCAATGGCACACGCAATCTCCGCTTCACCGCTCAGCATTTAATAATATTGCGAAAGTATGGGACAAGACAGGCTTTTGTGACGAGGTTATTGCGTACAGGACAGACGGCGAATTTGCCAAAAATACAGCAAGTCATAGACAAGTGCGAAAAGGCATTTTTGCAGGCGTGACGGCTATAGCTGCCACTGCATTAATTGCTTTCGTAAGTATCCTACATACAAGCGACCACACCTATTTAGAGGAGAATGAAAACTATGTTTATTCCACCTCGATTGCCGAATTAAAGGACATCGACTTACCCGATGGTAGCGAACTAACTCTTGGTCCTAAAAGCAGCCTATCTTTTACTCAGTCCAACGAGTTGAGAGCAGTAACCCTGCACCACGGCCGCGCGTTCTTCGATGTTCGTACTATGCAGAATAAACCCTTCATTGTTTCTAGCGGGGTCAATACTGTTGAAGTTACTGGCACCGAGTTTGAAGTAAGTACGTATCGGGAAGTAACGCAAGTCAGCGTTGTTGAAGGCAGCGTAAAAGTTACAGGAAGTGGCTCTCACCTAAATACGGCTGCACTCACTAGGGGTGAACGGGTTACTGCGCCGTTAACAGGAGGAAAGCTCTCGGCAGTATCAACCATTGAAGACGACAGCGCTTTCTCATGGATGAATAATAAACTGGTATTTAACGATACCCCTATTGATGAATTCCTTCTCGCCATTCAACCTTATGTTGAAAATACCTTAATCCTTAACGGCGATAATACAGAAACAGTGACGATAAATACGATTGTCACGCCTTCCAATGTTCATACATTGCTCGACTCTCTTCCCGCCGCTTATTCTCTAAAGATGGAAAAGAAGCACAACGAAATAATTTATACCTACAAAGAAAAATAACCCTGCGGGGCCCTCAGGGCCCTTAACAATTTGCCAACATTCATGAAAGTTTTGTGAAACCTGAAATAAATCTGAAAAAGATTTCCTCAATCTGACTCTTTATTCACGACAGTCGACTGCAACACACTTAATTTGAACTCAATCGGCAGTAGAACACTGACCGTAGCGGAGAATGAAAAATGACATCGTCGCGTTGTGTAAATAAACACTTGCTTGCCCTTTCAATCTGTACTGCGCTTTCACTAAGCACTTCAACCTTAGCTATTGCTCAAGAGAGTGTAGATGTTGAACTTGAATCAGCCCCACTAGCGGCTGCACTTAATCAACTTTCATTTCAATCTGGCGTGGTAATCATTGCCCCGGGTAGACTCGTTAACAAGCTTCAGGCGCCCGCGATAAGCGGCAGCTATGACATTCGCGAAGCGCTCGAGAAGTTACTTGAAGACTCTGATTTAGTGGCAGTACAACAAAGCAATGGCGCATTTGTGATTAAGAAGCGTTCATCACAACTTTCTGTCGATGAAAGAACGGTGGTTGATAATAGTGCGCCTATCGACGAAATAGTGGTATCTGCAACTAAGCGTGATACCAATATAATGGATGTATCAGCCGCCGTTTCTGTATTAAACACACAACAAATTCAAGACGCAGGCGTAACCGATTTTAAAGGCCTGGTAGACGCTTTACCGGGTATCTCGATCAACTCTGCTTTTGGTGGCGCTAACAATAGCTTTATCACCATTCGAGGCATTGGTGGGGCTGATGACTACAAACCTAACGGTAATCCATCTGTAGCACTACACGTAGACGGTATCTACCAAACCTCTAATGCTTATTTGGGTATGCCTTTATTCGATTTAGAGCGAATTGAAGTTCTGAAGGGACCTCAAGGTACTCTGTATGGACGTAACACTACAGCTGGCGTAATTAACGCAATTACAAAGCGTCCTACCGAAGCATTTGAAGGTTACGCCAGCGTTGAGTATGGCAGTTATGACTACACGCAAGGTGAAGCGGCATTTGGAGGAAGCGTATCTGAAAACTTCAAAGTACGCGTCGCCACTAAATTTGAGCAAGGTGGCGGCTACATGGATGGCAAAGGCGCAGGCAATTTTGCAGGGTTCGTTCCAGAAGGTTTTGATGGCATTATTCCAGCCGTTAATGATCCTGGTGAACGTGATGGATTTGGCGACAAAGACTTGTTTGCGTTTCGCGCAACTGGCGTATATACCTTTCAGCCAAATACTGAACTGACCCTGCGCTACTTCATGAGCTCTGATAATGGCGACACGCTGCAGTACGATCGTATTGCACTGGCACAGGAATCAGGTTCAGGTATCACCCGTAATGCGGGAGAAAATGATGACCCTTATGCGTTCTATTCTGACGAATACTATCGTCATACGATTGATATTGAAGGGCTAAACGGTGAGCTCGCCCATCAGATAAATTCGGACTTAAATGTTAATGTGTTGTTTGGCTATCAAGAAAGTGAACGCGAAATGGGCGGCAACGGCGACGGCACATCCTTTCCTCGTTTTAAATATGCCTTTGATGAAACGTTAGACCAATCTTCGTTAGAAATTCGCTTTAGCGATGGGCAAGGCGGCGACGTTGATTGGATCGCTGGTGTCTTCTATGTTAGCGACTCGGTTGACTTTGTGAGTGACTGGACAAGCTTCGCCGTGCGCTCTCAATACACTTCTCCGTATAGCCAGACTCGAAACAGCTTTGCTACGTTTGCCAACATTGATTGGTTTGTAAGCAACGACCTGAAACTCTCTGCTGGCGTTCGTTATACTCAAGATACCGCTAAGTTTTCGGGATATAACCAAGACTTAGACCCTTGGGGGACTTCTATTTATGAGGAAGTATTTAATTCTCCAGGCCTATTTTCTTGGGACAGAGAATTTGACGACAACAATGTTTCTGGAAAATTGACAGCGCAATATTACCTAACAGATAACCTAAACATATTTGCCTCAATTGGAAATGGTTACCGCGCTGGAGGCTTTGACGGCACGTCTATCTTCTCGATAGAAGAAACGGAGCCATTCGACTCAGAAACGGTGGATTCACTCGAATTAGGTTTGCGTTATAGTGATGAAACGATAAGTGCTAGCATTGACTTGTTTGCGTACAACTTCGAAGAAATGCAAGCAACAACAAGATTATCTAATGATACCAACGGGCGCACTAACGTAGGGGAAGCTGAGGTTCGTGGTGGCGAGGTGTCGTTCAGTGCAGAACTGTTTAGTAACGGTGATCAACAGTTACAGTTGAATACATCAGCGACATATCTTGACACTGAAATAACTGAGTTCACCTCTAACCGTGTCAACGATATCGAAAATACTGTGGGCGATCCTCTGCCAGGGTCTCCTGAGCTTTCTTATTCAATATCACTGAACCATAGTGTATTTGTTTCAACCAACCGCTTGCTTTCAACTCGCATAACATACACCTATCACGATGAAGAAACCAATAGGCTGAATGCGGGGCCTGGTAACACAGTTCCGGATTATAGCTTGCTTAATATCAATATGGATCTTGAATTGGGTAACGGGTTTACTGCATTTGCTTATGGTAGAAATATTACAGACGAAGAGTATTTTCTAGAACTCAATGCAGGTGCCCGTCTCGTTGGCGCTCCAGCAACATACGGTGTAGGCGTTCGTACTACCTTCTAGTCTAATGCAGACATCTGCAGGTTGCAGATGTCTGCCCACAAGAGGCATTGATATGAAGCTTCTCGTATTAATACTATTACTTAGCTGCTTACCTACTATAGCACTTGCTAATACACCGGTTTGGCAGCAAGCAAGTGAATACCCTGACAGAGTTATACTTAATCCCACCCAATTTCCAAGTGAGAGCTTCTCTGTTAATTGGCGCACGTCGAATGACGTTGAAGTTACGGTTGCCCAAATTGCACCTGTTACATCAGCCGCCAGATTCGATTTTGGTGCAAAGACTTACAAAGCAAAAACACAGCGCGCAGAATTGCGCAGAGGTAACCTAATACCTTCTAAGGCTCTTGAGCAACCTAAAGACAATGTTCATCAAGAGAGAGCTCAATATCACTACAACACGCACCTCGCCGACGTTGCATATCACGAGGTTACATTTGAGAACTTAAGACCAAATACGCGTTATGCGTATAGAGTACGAGGAGGCTTAGGTAAATGGTCTGAATGGTATATGACGAAAACGGCCGATATACCCTCTTCTTCAACTACACGATTTCTGTACTTTTCAGATGCACAAAATGGCATGCGAGAACAGTTTCCAGCACTTTTGAGAAAGGGCTTTAAGGCGATGCCTGATGCAGATTTTGCTCTTTATACTGGTGATCTCGTAGACCATGGAGCAAGGGACTTCGAATGGGCACAGTGGTTTTCTGCAGGGCAGTTCATACACGCAGAAATTCCCGTAGTCCCCGCGGTTGGAAATCACGAGTTTGCTCATCAGCATTTTCACGATGGCGAAAAACAGTGGGCTTTAAGCCGCTTTTGGCAAGAACAGTTTAAGCTTCCTTCTTCACCGGAGTTATCAAATCAATTACAAGAAACTGCTTATACTTTGCATTACCCTAATACCGATGTATTCATTGTTAATACAGAAATCAGGCACAACGAAACGGCATTCGCAATGCAAACAAAGTGGCTAAGACAGACACTGAGTGAAAGTAAAGCAAAATGGAAAATTATCGCCTTTCATCACCCAGTATTTTCAAACTGCGGAATGCCACTAAATAGTCCGGGGCAAGACGAACCCGCAGTTCGCAGTGCTTTATTGCCATTGATAACAGAATTCAAAGTTGATCTGGTTTTACAAGGACACGACCATGCTTACTCCAGAGGAAGTATAAAAAACGAGCAAGACACGCATGTAGATAATGTTTTTGTTACGGCAAGTAGCAGCCCCAAAGCTTATCCTCTAAAGAGTACGCGATGGGATGAATACGAAGAATTCAATGTTACGTTAGAAAGAGTCGGAGAAAATACACCGACCTACCAAACTATAGAAGTGCATGAAAACACCCTTGCATATCGTTCATATACCCTAACTGGCGAACTCTACGACGCGTTCGACATTACAAAAACACAATCTGGCAATGTAATGACATATCCCTACGACCTTATGAAAGAAAGACTTTTCAGCAATACCGAACCCTACAAACACCACAACTCGCTTTACTAGTTGGTTATTTAACTAAGAGGCTTATTTTACTTTAACGCCAACACTCAATAACGTTGGCGTATTAAAAATAATCAGACATAGATAAATAGCGCTGTCTGATATGCTCTATTAACAGCTTAATTTTTCGAGATGGCTGGCGGCTGTAAGGGTAAACGGCATAAACGCCTAACACCTTACCGACCCGCTCGGGAAACAAATCAACCAGTGTTCCTTCACATAAATCCTCGAATACTAAGCATTTGGGAACGTAGGCAATACCTCTACCAGCAAGGGCGGCTTTGCGAAGCGCCCCTGCGTTGTCGCTCGAAAATGCGCCATCTACAGTGATAGTATAACTGCCTTGAGATGACGTAAACTCCCACTCCCTTGCGCCGGATGTGTGATAAGAATAAAGCAAGCAATGATGAAAGTTTAAATCTTCTGGCGCTTTAGGCCTGCCTTTTCGCCTTATGTAATCCGGCGATGCGCAAACCACCCAGTGTGAATCTAAGAAATGCCGCGCGATCAGACTTGAGTCTTCCAAATATCCCGTACGAATAACAAGATCAAACCCTTCCTCGACTAAATTTACAAATCGATTATCCAGAGACATATCAACGCTTAGCCCTGGATGAAGGGTACAAAACTCAGCTACCGCATCGGCTAACAGTAAATCCCCAGAAATAGTTGGAACCGACATTTTAATGTGCCCGGATATTTGCTCACTGTATCCAGAAATTGTGTCGATAGCTTCCTGCGTGGACGCCTTTACATTCATGGCGCCTTGCTTCAAAGCTTGACCCGCTTCGGTAAGCGTGAGTTTGCGAGTAGTGCGATACAAAAGCTGTGTTCCCAGCTCTTTTTCAAGCTTTGCTATCCGCTTACTGACTACCGAGTTGGTAATGTTGTTCGCCTCTGCCACTTTGCTAAAACTGCCCATCTCCGCAATTTGTGCAAAGAGAATTAAATCGTCTGCTCTCACGTTATTACTTCACTTTTGGAAAAGATAAATTTCATTGTTGCCGTATATCCCTAAGGCGAGAAACGTTATATTTTTATCAAGTTAATTACAATCGATTAAAGACATGATTATTTCATCGCCGACTGATTATCGACGCGCTGCGCAAAAAATATTACCGCCGTTCCTATTTCACTACATTGATGGTGGTGCCTATCGAGAGCATACACTTAAACGCAATGAAACTGACTTGGCTGACATTGCATTGAAGCAGCAAGTACTGAGAAATATGTCGTCGCTTGACCTTTCCACAACGGTCTTTGGAGAACAATTGGCTTTACCTATTGCCCTTGCTCCCGTAGGTTTAACCGGAATGTATGCGCGACGTGGCGAAGTGCAAGCCGCTAAAGCGGCAGCAAACAAAGGCATCCCGTTTACCATGTCGACGGTATCAGTATGTCCTATTGAAGAAGTCGCCCCAGCCATTGAGCGTCCAATGTGGTTTCAGCTCTATGTGCTTCGCGATCGCGGCTTTATGAAGAATGTTCTGGAGCGCGCCAAAGCAGCGGGTGTAAAAACGTTGGTCTTTACAGTAGATATGCCTGTACCAGGGGCTCGCTATCGCGATAAACACTCAGGTATGAGTGGGCCATTTGCTGCAAGCCGTCGCGTACTGCAAGCGATGACTCATCCTCGTTGGGCATTTGATGTAGGCGTATTCGGTAAGCCTCATGATCTTGGCAATATTTCTACTTATCGTGGCGAACCGACCCAGTTGGAAGACTATATTGGCTGGTTGGGCGCTAATTTCGATCCGTCTATCAGTTGGAAAGACTTAGAATGGATCAGAGAGTTTTGGGACGGCCCAATGATTATCAAAGGCATTTTAACTGAACAAGATGCCAAAGATGCCCTGAGTTTTGGCGCAGAAGGCATTGTAGTGTCCAATCACGGCGGTCGTCAGCTAGATGGCGTGCTTTCAACCGCTAAGGCCCTTCCAGCGATTGCTAGCGCGGTGAAAGGCGATCTGAGTATTTTCGTAGACTCAGGTATTCGTAACGGCTTGGACGTGGTGAGAATGCTGGCACTAGGTGCCGATTGTACTTTACTAGGGCGCTCTTTTATTTATGCACTTGCTGCTGAAGGCCAGCAAGGGGTAGAGAACTTACTCGACCTGTACAAACAGGAAATGCATGTCGCGATGACACTATGCGGTGCAAAATCAGTCAGTGAACTTAACCTCGACTCTCTCGCTTTTTAGTATCGCTGGCACCAAGGCCACTAAAAAGCCCCCCAGTAATTGGATAGTCCAACTATTGGGGGTCACTTCATTTTTTACGGCTCTTTTATCAATGCACAAGTGGCTAAAAGTGTTATCTACGCTCAATGATGCCCACCACAACAACTTCCATCATGCTCCGCCCAGTTTTTAAGTTTGGTGGTTTTGCCTATTCCCGGGTTAAAACTATTGGTGGGGTCTAATTCTCGGTAAAAGTTTTTCAGCGCATCTTTTGCAAAGTACTCGTGTCCCACATTGTGCTCTGCTGGATATTCAGCGCTTCTCGCATCAAAAGTTTCCAGAATTTTACCCTTTAACAATTTGGCATCCGCCCCTTTTTTCAACACATAGTTCTGGTGCATTACGTGGCAGAACAAATGGCCGTAATACAGTTTTGTGTCTATCTGGTCGTCTATTTCTTTAGGCAGCACTTCAAACCAGTCGGGATCGTTGCGGCGAAGTGCAACATCGATGGTCATCATAGCGCCCACGTCTTTGCTGTGCATCACGTGGTAACGACCTATCGCGCCACCAGCAACAAAGCGATGCAAAATAGCCTTGTCAGCTTCTTCTTCTGTACACTCAAAATAACTACCTTCATTGGTTTTAAAGAAAGCATCAAGGTAGGCTTTGGCCTCATCTACCCCGTCGTTGCTCATCTCCAATATCCAATGATGCTGATACTTGTCTCTGTACTCTTCCATTCGCGTAGGCAAGTGGTTAGGAAAAACGTAGCTCATATACTGCATAACGCGATCTGACATTTTGTTGGGTAAGAAGCCCAGTTTGTCTGTAAATGCGTCAAATTTGCGCTTAAATGCAAACAGCTTAGGAATAAATTTGGCGCCAAGCTTGCTGATAACGATAAACATATCTTTACCGTATTTCTTGGAAACGTCGTAGCAGTCACGGTGAAGGTACTCACCCGAGTCAGGCAAATTCTTGAAAGTAGAAAGTATGTCGCGACGCACTTGGGTAAACACAGCGGCGTCGTTAGACCCCACATAAAATACCTGTTTTTTCTCAGGAATAGGAAAGGTGTCTAGCCTCACTGCAAACACGGCAAGCTTACCCGCACAGCCTGAAGCTTCATGAAGTCTTCTGCCGTCATTGTTGAAGCGCGAAGGTGTGTCTGAATCAACGTCTCGAACTCGTTCATCATACTCGTTGTCTGATGCACGAGCGTCAGGGTGCTGAACGTCAGCTTCTTTGTAACGTTTGTTCTCAAGATTATTCAGAATTTCTTCTGGCTCACTACCTAGAGGCTGTTGATCTTTGAACATTATTTGTTCAGCAGTACATTGGTAGCCACATCATCATGAATGCCAATGCGACTGTACTGCTATAGTTTCGAGCTAGCTTGTCGTATCTTGTTGATAT
>Ga0105227_100113_pt1 | contig 34593 bp, 25 predicted proteins | sample Virmet3734_803_FD_89585 | JGI IMG/M metagenome (GOLD analysis project Ga0105227, IMG submission 89585) | Marine viral communities from the Southern Atlantic ocean transect to study dissolved organic matter and carbon cycling - metaG 3734_803 | ecosystem: Environmental > Aquatic > Marine > Oceanic...
ATCCAAGGTTTAGTGGCTATGGTGCTGGACATGTCGAGTGGACTGAGAGGTTCATCCGGCAGGGGTACAATGGCAGCACGGAAAAACACTGGGTGTACCCTGCAATCAACACTGGCTTAAATTCTGATGACGCACCAACTTTCAAAAATCCCGAGCAGCTGGAAAAAAACAGAGCGCTGAAGAAAAAAATAAGTAAAGATGCTCACAAGCGTGAACCTTGGGTAAATACTGATGAAGAAAATGAGTTTCTTGAAGAAATAGAATCTATTAAAGATCAATAAAACAGCGAATTATTTGTAACTACTATTTTTATTATTGACGCTAGATAATTCGCCAATCAATAATACAAGAATACTGGTGAGGTGTAATTCGCCGAATTTGGAATAAAAGTATGGATGCTGTAACGTTGCGTGGTTTGTTTTTTTTAGTTTTATTATGTGTAGCTTCATGTGGCGGCGACTCTCAATCGCCCACACCAACGGTGTCTGAACAGGAGCAATTACGTCGCTCTTATTCAATAATTTTACCACAAGAAATTGTTTCTGATGACACAATCATCTTAACTGTAAACGCCTCTAATAACAGCAATCCGCAAAAGGTTACTGTAGAGTCGTGGAGTACATCATTGGAAGCTTCGCTAAATATAGTGAATACCAGTGAAGGAAAGTTCAGTTTTATTGCGCCCCAAGTACGTAAGCGCACATCATTTAGTATTACAGCAAACCTAGTAAATGAAGCCGGAACGAAATTTAATGTCAGCGCGCAGTCTTTAATACTTCCTTCCAAGCCAAATCTAATTGTCATTTTCACCGACGACCAAGGATATGCTGATATCGGTGCCCATAACATTGTTAACGATATCAACACGCCTAATATAGACAAGCTAGCGGCCAATGGGGTGCTATTTTCTAACGGCTACATAACTGCCCCTCAGTGCACACCCTCGCGAGCGGGAATGGTTACTGGTGTTTATCAACAACGATTTGGAGTAGATGACAACCGATATACACCAATACCTGAAAATGTGGTCACCATGGGAGACCGTTATTCTGACCTTGGTTATACAACAGGAATGGTTGGCAAGTGGCACCTTGAAGTAGATCAAAATTCAAAGCCATGGTTTAAAGAAAACTTCCCTGATACACCCATAAGTGAGTTTAACCCAGGAAGGTTACCTTCATCGCTAAAGGAGCGATATTACCCGTCATCAAAAGGTTATAAATACAATTATTTCGGTTACGCAAACCGTTACTGGGCTAACTATGACCTTAAGGGCAATCAAACCCAGTTGGGCTGGATAAGTAACTCTGACTACAGGTTAGATGTTGTTTCAGATGCAGCGACGCAATTTATAGATATAAATCACGATGAGCCGTTTTATCTTCATGTTGCTCATTACGCACCACATGTACCTTTAGAGGCAACGGAAGATTACTTATCATTGTTCCCTGAGCAGTCATCTAATCGGCGTAGATACGCGTTGGCAATGATGTACGCAGTAGATGCAGGTGTAGGCAGCATAGTATCTAAGCTTGAAGAATATGGAATATTGGAAAACACTATTATCGCTTTTATCAGTGACAATGGTGCTCCAATAGGACTCGACTTTACTGATGCTCCTATAACAGAAAAAGAGGCTTGGAACGGTTCATTGAATGCGCCATTGCTGGGTGAGAAAGGTATGTTGACTGATGGGGGGATAAAAGTGCCCTTTATCGTCCATTGGCCCGAAAAGCTTCAAAGCAATACCGTTATAGATGAGCCTGTTATTAGTTTGGATGTGCTGTACTCTGCTATTAAACGTGCAGGTGCTTCTGAAATTGTTTTATCAGAACTCGACGGTGTTGATATTTTTCCAACTCAAGGTTTTGACAAGAGCGCTCTTATGAATCGCCCGCTTTTTTGGCGTTTTTGGAATCAGTCAGCAGTTCGTCTTGGAAACTATAAGTACCTTAAAATGGGCGCAGAGCACGAGTTTTTATTTGATATGGCTTCAGACGAGGCAGTTTCCAGCAATTTAATTTCAGACATGCCAGACAAAGCAGAAGAACTCAAAAGTTTGTACGAGGCTTGGAATGTAGAGATGTATAGGCAGCCCCAACAAAACGCACTTAACTCTCAGGAGCGGGAGTGGTTGTCCTTTTATTTAACGCCTTAACGCTTTACTTTGGTGGGAGACTCGAATCGCGTTTTACATTGCTTTTTAAAGCCTCATTTTATTTAAATGGTGTTATAGATTTAACTAAGTTCTAGAACTCTGATGTACATCAGGGTTATGCATTTATTGCGGTTGTCAGTGAGCCTGCAAATGGTAATATTAACCAATACAAACCTTTCAATGCCCACCGAAAATTTTCTATTAGATAGGACAAAATGGAAGCAGCAAATTACCCATTATTTTTTATTCATATATCTAAAACTGCAGGTTCTAGTTTCCGCGTAGCGGCCGAGCGCTACTTCGGTAAAGAGCATGTCTTCTATGATTATGGGCCTAAAGCAAATGAGACTAACCCAGACATACGAACGTTAGATTATGAAAAGCGTGACCGCTACGCAGCCGGAATGAAGATAGTAGAAAAAGCTAAATTCCTTACAGGGCACATTAATCATCCTAAATATGCGCCATTTATTCCGGCTAAGAATGCAATCACCTTCGTTCGTGATCCTATTCAACAGGTTCGTTCTCATTACGAGCATTTTACCCGCCACCACCGTTATAAACGTTCGTTCACCGAATTCGTAAATGAACCGCGATTTAAAAACGTACAATATAAAGCGTTTCAAGGCACGTGGCCTGACGCTATTGGTTTTATAGGTTTGACAGAACGTTACAATGAATCATTAGCACTCATTAATAAGATGTATTCCATTGATATTCAGGGATTGGATATCAATAAAAATACAGAGAAAAAATCTTCAAGCTATGAATTATCAGGCGAAGAGATTGCGCTTATAAAAAAGCACAATAAAGAAGATTTTAAGCTTTATGAATATGCACTTACACGTTTTGAACGGCAAAAGCTGGCTATAGAATCTGATACTCCTTTTATTCGCTTTGGTAAGACAAACATGGCTGCAAGTGATGAAGGAAAAATGATGAAAGGTTGGGCAGCAGATTATGACAGTCGGTCTCCTGTAGTCATTGACGTGCGTATTGGTAAGAAAAAAATTGCCGAAATACCAGCCAGTGAATACAGAAGTACCGCTAATGAACGAAACATTCATCGAAATGGTTTTGTTGGATTTAGTTTTACTTACCCATCTAAACTTAAAGCTGGCACTCGCATAGATTTTATGGCGAGTGCAAACGGGCTATTACTTATGAGTGATACCGTACGTTTTTAACGTCACGAGCTTTGTACGTTCAGTTTGTCAAACTAGAAATTGCTTTCGACGAACTTTTTGTTTTTACAATCTTTAAGTTACTTATTTAAATGACAATAATAAGTTGAACTTAGTACAAACAGTCTGTGGATGGTAACTATTAATACTTTTTTAGTAACGCATTAACTGGAACATTTATTCAAATTCGACATTTGAAAGTAGCAAATGAAGTAGAGCAAAGAAAAGAACTAATGACGACCACTGATATATCAAGAAAAACTCAATTTTTTAATTACAATAATTCTTTTAGAGGAAAATTGCCCGAGTGGTGCAATTCTGTGTTACCAACTATTGATGTTGGGCACAAGACCGTACCAAATGCTTTGGTTACGAAGGGGGCACTTGATGGGTGGCCTCGCAGTTTGATATCCGGAGTGTTTGATGAAGAGTTGAATGAAGTTAATGAAAGTGTGTTTGTTCGCGGGTACAGAGTTTCTTTCCCCCGAGATATAACCCAACTTCAGATAGAAAGTTTAAGTAAAAAGAAAGGTCAGTGTGTCTACTTAGGGTGGTTTATTACGCATTATGGGCACTTTATTACCGAGTCAATTTCAAGAATGTGGTGGCTAGCGAAATACAGAGACGAAATTAAAAACTGTGTTTTCCTTGTTCATGCCAACTTTAAGAGCCCAAATGACTTTCCTATGCATGTGAAGGAAACGTTAAATGCGTTTGGCGTTTCTTTATCGCAAATTGAGTTAATTGATGATGATATGATTTGTGAATCACTTATCGTGCCTAGTCAATCAATAGTTCTCGATTATTCTATTTCAGAGTTTCAGTTAGACACTTGGAATGAAATAAAAACTAAGCTATACAAAGAATCAGCAAACAAGCCTAAGCGAAAAGTTTATCTTTCAAGAAGATATCAGGACCAGAAAGATACAAGTCGCAAGTTCAATGACATTGACGTTGAGGAAGTATTTAAGAGATATGGCTTTAAAATAGTTTATCCTGAGCTGCTTTCATTTCAAGAGCAGGTTCAAATATATGCCGAAACCGAAATATTAGCTGGGCCAGTTGGTAGTGCGATGCATAATGCAGCTTTCATGAGTGAAAATAGTACTGTTCTAATTTTAGCTCCTAACTCTTTTCTTTTTAAGACAGATGCTCATATATCTAAAGTTAAAAAACACAATCTTTATTACTTTTTACATGACACTGGAAGTACGGATATCAAGCGCGTTAACTACGAAATAAATATTGCTGAATTATCAAATTTTTTAGCGCAAGAATTCCCCTCGGTTACAGATAAATAGAGTGTGATACGTTATCACTATCGTTAAACGAAACCAAAGTTGAACCGGGTAAGATGGTGCAACTAAATCGAAAATTATGTTTTGCAGTGAAATATTCGTTGAGCGCTTCTGAGTAATCAAAAGCGCTTCATAGTGACAAAAGTTATAGATGCTACTGACTAGCTAAGCCAGTTAGGTTTAAAGAAGGTGATACCAAGTTATTGGTTAGAAATTCACTATAACTTTCCGCATTATTTTTTCTAATAAGGTCATATTTATTGGCGTCTTCTTCCGACCACTTACACCAATCTACTAGTTCCTCTTTCGAAAGTTTCTCTATTTCTTTATACCTAACAAATGGGATGCCTGTTGTATCGGATAGCTCTTCAGTACGGGAGTCAATAGCAATAACCTTCCCGGGTACGCCCGCCTGAATGGGTAAGGCTACGCCGTGATACCTTGGTCCAATGGCTAGAGTAAATCGTTTAGAGTAAAGCATCCAGTTTTGTGCATCAGCGAATAGAACGCCATGTGAACGGAACCAATCGCAAATTGTTTCCCAACTGCCCATAAAACCGTAAATCTTTTCTAACCTTTCCCTTTGGTTATCTTCAATAACTTCACCCTCTGCAAGTGCTAGTTGCACTAAACTAACCGGATGTTGAAGAACATAATCTCCTTTATGTTCATTAACTATTTCAACTAGTGTTTTTTCTAATGTGTAAGACGCGTGCCAAGGGTTACCTGCAGCAGTAAGCACTCTAAAGTGTTGGGCTGTTTCTTGGTGCTTCAAGCATTTCTTGCCTACATTGAGCTCTGTAGATATAAACTGCGAAGGACAACCATATGGAAGAGATTCTACACCAAGTTTCTCTAGCACCTCGGTAGTGAAAGGGCCCCTTGTGATGATATTCGGTACATCGGGCTTAGTTCTCAGCTTTTTAGATAGTTCAAGAAGCCTGATAGTGCCTCCGGGCACATCTGGGTGTTCACCTATGCTGTTGCTCTGCGCTCCCAAACCGATGAATAATGTAGGAAGGTTGAAGGCTGTTAATCGATCTGCCCAGGAGCCTAAATCAACATGAGCACCAATCTGGTTAGCGCAGCAAATAATTAATAGGTCATAGTATTCATTAACAGCCTCAGGGTTATCTCCCCAATGCACTTCACCGACTTTCTCGGCTGTAATTATATTTTTAATTCCTTGAACAAAAGCAACATTACCAGTGTTGCCGCCGGTTGCCGCCATCCAGCGTTCAGAGTTGGCGAATGCTAACTCAGTTGATACAAACTTATCGATGTTTTGTAAGTTTGTGATAATTCCTATTTTCATTCAGACGGTACCAATAATTTTAGTAGTTAAAAAATTTGATGTGCGATTCAGCACATTCCATGTAATTTAATGGTTTAACAATGTTCTTGCTGCATTGTTCCCATAAAATAGAAGACTTCGCGGCATGTAGCATTTTACTAGCAAGATCTACTGGATTTCGGGCGCTAAAATGAAGACCATCAATGTTATCGCGTACCTTTTCTTTCATTCCACCAATGTCTGATACAATCAATGGCCGACCTGCAACAAATGCCTCTTGGATCACCATGGGTGAGTTTTCCCACCAAATTGAAGGCACTATAACCCAGTCTATGGCTCTCATTCTTTCCATTTGCTCGTCGGGGCGGTATGGCCCAACCCAACGTAAGCAACCTTCTTTTATGAGTTTCTTTGCTAGCTTTTGTACTTTCTCTTTAAACTCGCCACTTTGTTGTTCTAAATTAGCGCCGTGAATTTCAACAATAAGAGAGTCTCGTTCTCCTTTTTTCATGCTCTTTAGTGCTTCTAGAAGAATATCTATACCCTTATATGGATTCACTTGACCAAAATAGCCAAATCTATTGCGTGTTTCACCATCATTAAGCGTTCTGTCAGGCAATGTAGGCTCGTCAGCTTGCCCATTCTCTATCATTACAATATTGTTTTCGTCTATGCCCCAATCAATATAACGCTGGCGTAAAAACTCAGACGGAGAAATAAAGCCATCAGCAAGATCGAAAGTGGATTTAAAGTGATGCTTGCGAAGCCAAAAGTCTTCGGCTGTATGTTCTGGAAAACAACCTCTGCACTCGTCAAAACTTTCGCTGCTACATAGCTTCATACCTTCGCCCGTCTTGACCATTTGGCCATTGTGTTTACAAATGGCCATGTACTCGTGAAGGGTTAGGTAAACTTTAATGTTGCTATCAAACTTTTTAATTGCGCGTATGAACTCAAGCCCGATATGCGCGTAATGATGAATATGTACAATGGTAGGCTTTAATGATTTAAGCAAATCAACAAACCATGTGGTTACAGATTCTTGATGTGCAGATTTCATTAAATGCCAATCGGCCACACCTTGTTCCCACAGGTATTCGTTGTCACGGCGCTTGTGAATTTGACCTGTAACGCCTCGACCGCGGTCGGCGCGGGCGAGAAACCACGTATCTTCCACATCGTCATTTTTTTTGAATGCTTCATACAAGTTATAAGCTGCAATTTCAGCACCACCCAAACTGAAGTCTGGGTGACCATGAGATACGACTAAAATTCTTTGTTTCATGTGCTTAGTTGCTTCCTTTTAACCTTTGCTAACGCTTTGTTGAAGTAATGAGGACCATTTATTTTGATGGCGGGTAGCGTTATATATTACCACTTTAGTTCTGAAGTCGGGAGCGCCGGTTAAGTTGAACGATTGTCGCTCTAGGTGCGTTAACTCAACAGTGGGAACGTATATGCAATGCTTACCTTGTTCTCTTATCTTGAAGCATAAGTCAGAATCTTCGAAGTCGCCTATCAGGTAACCGTTATCCCAGCCCCCTACAGAATCAAACAGCGCGCGGGTCATTAGCATACATGCACCTGTCACGGCAGGAACCATAGTTGCTTCGGTATGTGGGTCTAAACTCGGGTCTATGCCCATGTTAGGATGGTGGTTAGTCCAAATAGACAACTCATTCCTATATACGAATTCCATACCAGCGTGCTGGATAGAACCGTCTGCGAACAATAGGCGAGGAGAAACTACCCCATAGTCGGAGTTACTATTTAAGGCATCCGTAAGCTGTTCAACCCAACCAGGATTCTTAGGGAACGCATCGCTATTTAAAAATAGAAGATAATGCGCCGTTGCGTATTCAACACCCAAATTATTTGCGCCTGAAAAACCTCTATTTAATCCACCCCACACAACTTTGAAAGGTATGCCATAAAGCGCATAGATATCGTTAGATAGTTTCTTAAAAGGTTCAACCAAAAAAGGGTCGTCGATAACGTAAATTAACTCACAATGGTTTTGGATGAACAGATCTTTTGAGAAACACTGCATTTGCGCTTCTACAAAATCAACTCTGCCGTATAGGGGAATAATTATGCTTGCTTCAGGACTGCTACACTCCCCAAAACTATATACTTCGTGCGGCATCGCAGATATAGCTTTATTTTTTTGCGCTATAGCACTAGATATTAAAGGCTCATCAATTTTGCTAATGCGCTTGGGCAGTTCTGATAATGGTGTATTTATTGAAGCTAAAAATTCAGCCAGCTTTTTAGGCGCAGAATCTACCCGCTCAACATTACATTGCGCCACTTCGTGAGCACCTTGTGACGACAAAGCATATATTCTTAAAATAGTGTCAGGATTACATGCGGTAAGCGCTTGCACAAACCCCGTATATGGAAGCGCGTCAGTCATCTCATCTTCAAACGCATCGTATACATCTTGACGATATTGGAAGAAAGCCGAGCGCATTGGAAGGACTTCACCCTGATTGGTTTCAAACCAAACGAAAGAGTCAGGCTTACGGATAACCCAACCTAAAGCAATTGCCTCTTTCCCGCTACCTGTAGCTTTCGCGGTCTCCAAGAAAGCCTTCACATGTGGATGTGGGCCATTCGCTTTAGGAACAACTTTTGTCCAATTGGCGAAACGCTCGAACTGTTGGGACGTGAATGCTAACTCACTACCCAAGATATCAGAAGCCTCTTTAAAGTACCTTGAATTATGATATTCATCATCGGATTGATTCGACGAATTCACCAATGCACGTAAACTGCCGTCGCCGCCAACACCTACAAGGCCTTCCTTTCTTCCTTCATTTCTTCCGTAATAAAGGTAATGGAAAAAAGGGTTAACTCCGGACGCTACTACATCCGGATAAGCCTGCATATACTTACTAGTAGAAAACCACTCACATGGGTCTAGCCCTTCCTTCCAACCTTCGTCTACAAAATGAGTAAGATGGTCATCTGTGGTAAGGAAAGTGTATTTCTGGGCGTAGAATTCAGCGTTAAATTCGCTTTCTATTGTGCTTTTAATAAGATTAGGGGTTATCTCCCCCTTATTTTTTTTGAAAACGTTTAGCACTTACTTCTCCATGTCGGGCTTTTGAATATTTTAAATCAACAGTTCTAAAATTTTACTACATACATAAAGGCGAGTGCAAAAATAACTCTGGTTTAGAGCCTTTGCAGAAAAGCGTACTTCAGGAGAAAGCTGCCTCATTTTCTCACTAGTTTGCAGTACAAAATGTCGAAGTGCTGAAGTACACTAAGGCATAAATAGTTGCATGAAAGATATTAACTAATGGACTACTCATCTCTTAAGCCCGGCGATAAACACTACAGGGCCTATATTGGGCCCCCTTTACAGTATGACTTCATGGGAGCAACCCAGTTCCGCTTGCTCTGTTCGCTGGGGTTAAGGGCTCATCATCAAGTGTTAGATTTAGGCTGTGGCTCTCTGCGAGCCGGAAGGTTCTTAATCAATTACCTTGAACCTGAAAACTATTGCGGAATAGAGCCAAATAAATGGTTGATTGATGAAGGAATTAAAGAGCAGGTAGGTGATTCACTTATAGCAATAAAAAAGCCGCGGTTTGATAACAACTCTGAATTTAATACCGCAGTATTCGGTCAGAAGTTTGATTTCATAATCGCTCAATCTATTTTTTCTCACACGGGCAATGACTTAATACCTAGCGCGCTGAGCAATATATATAAGTCATTAAACGACAACGGCATTGCTTTACTTACCTTCATAAAGGGTGAGAAAGATTTTGATGGTGATGGCTGGATATACCCTGAATGTGTAGAGTTCACGCTACCCAAGATTTACGAATCTGCAGCTAACGCCGGTTTTCAAGTTCAAGAATTGCCTTGGTATCACCCGCGTCAAACGTGGTTTTATTTCATTAAGAACGATGAAAAAAAACTGAGCTTTGAAGAGCTAAAACACCTATCCGGTGCAGTGCTCCACGATAAAACGTTCGAAAAAAGCCTACATGTCAAAATTGAAAATAAACAAAACGAACGCTTACATGATAAGCCCGTCAACAATGTAAGTAAGGCGCTTATTTGTACAGGCTTTCATCGTAGTGCTACGTCTGCTACAGCCAATTACCTAAACAATGCAGGGCTGCATATGGGTAATGAGCTAATGGGAAATAGTATCAGTAACCCCAAAGGGCATTTTGAAGACTGGGCTGTAGTTCGATTACATGATGAACAGTTAGCAAAGAATGATACAGACTGGCAATATCATGATGAAGTAAGTTTGGATATAGAGCCTGATTTTCTTAATAAATATATTAAGCTACGAAATTCACACCACTCTGTTTGGGGGGTGAAAGACCCTAGAGCTTGCTTATTTCTGAATGAATGGAGCGAAGCGCTAGAAGGGCAGGGCAACTTCCTGTTCATTGCCAGGCACTGGAGCAGCTGTATTGAATCCCTACTGCACCGGCATAGTAGGGAGTTTGCCCATCAGCTGCCTGAAAACTTAGAAAACGACAAGCGGCTTGAATTTTGGCGAAAACCGGATTTAGCTGCAAAAATGTGGTTGGCGTACACCCAAAGATTATTAGCATTTGCCAAAAAACATCCAAGTAAATCGTTAATAGTAACGCAACGAGCGCTGTTTAATGGCGCGCCTATTTTAAAAACGTTAAATAGTAAATTTAAATTAGGTTTGAATGAGTCGGTTGAAAGCCCAATTGAAAGCAAAATGTTTAGAGACCAAGCGTCAACGCTTATTCCAGATATGTTATCAAGCCATTTAAAGGCCAGGTTAGAACATGTATGGCATGAATTACTAGCACGTGCTGAGTTTACGCATACAGACGAAGATGCGGTTTATTTCACCCCTGAATTCACATCAATCAGTAAACTACCGTCAAGTTTTAGAGAAGCCTATTTATCTAAATGCCGTGAGTTAGCCAAAGAAAGTAACACACCGAAAGAAGCTCCGACCACTGAAATAACATGGCCAAAAGAAAAAACGGAAGAAGTGGTAACTCATTGGCTAAGCAAATACCCCAGAAAGAACTTAACCGAAGCGCAGTTAACACAAGTCCACAATTTTATAGAAGAACACTTTCCTTTATCAGCTAATATTTGGTTAGAAATGGCTAAGGTTTATCAGCAGAAAGCGTGTTATATCGAAGCTGTTAGTTGCTTTCAACAGGCAGTAACGTTAGGTGCTCAGTTCCCTTATATCAACATGCATTTAGGGCAGTGTTACCAGCGATTGGATAAACCCGTAGAAGCTTGTTTTTATTTAGACAAAGCGCTTAAGCAGAACCCTAATAATGCCAATTTTTATGTAGCTAAAGCGCAGTTTTTGATAGAGCGTGGCGAAGGGGATAGCGCGGAGCAGTGCCTTCGCAATGGGATAGATTTGTTGGGGTATTTACTGCCTTTAGTTATAAAGCTAAGTGATTATTTATTGAATAAACAGCGCCATAAAGAAGTTGGCACTTTACTCGATTTTTGTTCTGACCAAAGCCACCCTGCGCTATCTTCGCTTAGGAATAGGCTAGCGCTACACAATGACTATGATAAAGGTGTTGAGATTTATCATAGAGAGTTTAAAAAAGTAGTTGAAGAACAAAGCCAGTTTGTTTGGCTTGCTGAAGCTGTGCGGTTTATTGATAGTGGTGTAAGTGAAGTAGACTTTTTGAGCAGATTGTGTTCATTTTGAGATGAAATGTTAATCTGTTGATGGTGACAAAACTCGACTACAGTGAGCCCGCTTTGCTTTTACTACTCGAATAAGTTGAGCCTGTCTTGCACTTCTCTTCGTTGATATTTCGGCATGGTCATTCTCCTTACCAAAAAGAGAATACCACGCCGTAGCTTATTTATGAATTGAATGTGGCGATTAACGGACGGAAACGGACAATCAAGATTGCCAGAATAGCTTAAATCCGAGAGCAACATTGACATACACGCTAGTGGCGTTCGCAATATCTGGTTGAGGGAAAACATGAATACCACTGAATTACGGTTGGCAAAGCTTGCTGGGACGCGGCAACATTGTTAGTTTGATTACGTCAAAATCGCTTGGTGCTTATACCATCAGGTGTGTGATTCATCGAGATCGTTTCAATATACTATGACTCTATGACCAAAGAAATTAAACAGCGTTTACAGTGGATTAAGCTTTACGATGAGGCCAATGATGCGGGCCTAGTTTGTCGTCGGTGTGGAATATCAAGGCCCACTCTTCGAAAGTGGTACAAGCGATACAAAGAGAAAGGACTGGACGGCCTACAGGACGTTTCTAGACGCCCGCATAGCTCCCCGAACACTAAAATTAATAATCGAATTGAAGAGTCGATTCTCAAATTCAGAAAAGATAGAAAACTTGGTGCTAGAAGAGTTCAAAGTGAGCTTCTTCGCGAGCATAATTTTCAGCTATCACTTGCTTCAATTCACAAAGTGCTGACCAAACATGAAGTAAAACCAATAGTTTTTCAGCGGAAGAAAGACTTCATTCGATACCAAAGGCCGATTCCAGGTGACCGAGTTCAGATGGATACATGCAAAATCGCCCTTGGGATTTATCAATATACTGCTATTGACGATTGCTCTAGATATCGCGTGTTAGACGTTTTTAAACGTAGAACGGCAGCGAATACTCTAACCTTCATCGATAAGGTAATAGAAGAAATGCCATTCCCGATACAGCGAGTCCAAACTGATCGCGGAACGGAGTTTTTTGCCGAGAAAGTCCAGCTCAAATTGATGGAGCATGGCATTAAATTTCGCCCCAATAAGCCAGGCTCACCTCACTTAAACGGCAAAGTTAAAAGGTCACAAAGAACTGACAAAGAAGAGTTTTATTCGACCGTTAATTTGGATTTGGAAGAACTCAAAAATGAAACGTTACCTGAGTGGCAGCATTACTACAATTGGCAACGCGCTCACGGCTCATTCAAAGGTAAAACTCCAATGGATGTAGTATGTGAACGCCTTGAAAAAACACCGCTTTGGGAAGAAATTCACGCTAAGTACGAAACTGAAAATGAGCGCATTCAGCTATCGAATTATCAGCGTGATCTTCAACTACGAAAAGTGAAATGATGTCTATGAATCACACACATCAGTACCCCTAGGTAATCACACTAGTACATCTGAATGCGGTTTGACTACCGCCGTTAAGCTTATGTAACCCATTCACTAAGCTTTGATACAAAAATAAGGTAACGGGTGAAAGGATTTCGTGCCGCTAGCTAGCATTATCACTTCATTGAAAGCCACCCTCAACGCTTCAACTTAAAAGGGCTTTTAAGCAAACACTTCTTTGGCTTCCAAGGTCGGGTGGTGGCAATACAAGCTAGGCCGTTTTAGCAAAAAAATCCTTTACCGCTTGAACTACTAATTGTTGTTCGGCACTTTTCATTCCATACCAAAGAGGGAGTCGTAAAAGTTTTTCGCTTTCTAAAGTCGTATATTTATCTTCTGAACTGAATTCCCCAAAAACTTTTCCGGCTGGCGATGAATGAAGTGGAACGTAATGAAATACCGCTGAAACTCCTTTTGATTGAAGGAATTTGATGAGCTTAGTCCTAACATCTAGACTTTGAGTTTTAAAGTAGAACATGTGCCCATTATGTTCACAGTTGTGGGGAACTGAAGGCAATTCGATATAGCCTTGGTTACTTAAATTTTCTAAGGATTTAAAATAAAAATTCCAAGTGTCAACCCTGTCTTGATTTATCAATTCAGCACACTCCAGTTGCGCCCACAAATAAGCAGACTGAATCTCAGAGGGAAGGTAACTACTTCCGATATCAACCCAAGTGTACTTATCAACAGCGCCTCTGAAAAATTGGCTTCTATTAGTCCCTTTTTCCCTGATTATTTCTGCCCTTTCGAAATAGTCAGGGTTATTGATAAGTAACAGGCCTCCCTCTCCACCGCTTGTATAATTCTTTGTCTCGTGAAAGCTAAACGCGCCGAAGTGACCTATTGTGCCCAATGCCTTGCCCTTGTAATTTGCCATCATTCCTTGTGCAGCATCTTCAATTACATATAGATTATATTTCTCTGCAAGACTCATTATAGTGTCCATTTCACATGCGACACCAGCATAATGTACGGGAACGATTGCCTTAGTCTTTTTAGTTATTGCCTCTTCGATTTTTTTTTCATCGATATTCATAGTGTCTTTTCTAATATCAACAAAAACGATTTTCGCTCCCCTCAGCACAAACGCATTCGCAGTGCTTACGAAGGTGTAAGATGGCATTATCACTTCATCGCCCTCTTTGATGCCAATTAACAAGGCAGCGAGTTCTAGCGATTGAGTGCAACTAGGTGTTAAAAGGGTTTTACTCTCCTGATAGTTAGAGTCAAACCACTCTTGACATTTCTTGCCGTATTCGCCATCACCACTGAGCTTCCTATCGACTTTCGCAAGGGCATTTGCAATATATTCAATTTCTTTACCTGTAACAGGCGCTTTGTTAAACTTGATCAATTTAGTTTACCTCTAAAATCTTCCCAAACTTTTACATCTATTAATCCTTCAAGCTTTTTAACTGAATCGCGATATATATCCGCTAAAGTATGGCGAATTAAAGGAAGATTTATATCTTCCTTACTCAACGAAAAAGCACCGTTGACTTTTACGTCGGGACTGAAACATATATCCTTTGGCATTGGAGAAACGCCAAGAAAATTAATGATATCATCACGTGTTTCTTTTTTACTTATAAAACTTTCCAGTGTAATAACACTAATTTGTGAGGCAGGGAAAAATCGTTTGTAGTTTTCGATAAAGTTATAGTAAAGCCCCCTACCTATATAGTCGAACGGGTCAACTGATATATGCTTAAGGCTAGTTTTAGGTTTTGGTTTATCTTGTAAAAAAACCTCGGAAAGAGTTCTATTCTCTAACCCATTTTGAACGCTGAAGTTATAGTTTGAAATTGCTCTGTCTATTGGGTTTCTCAAGATGAAAATGATCTTACAGGTCGGAATTAAAGAGCTTATCCTTTGTGGGACCAATTCATCTTCATAATAACTAGTACTCTTCTCTCCAATTAATGAACCTTGGCTCCTATTGTTGAAAAGTTTAGTATAGTCACCATAGCTGACGTTTTTATTGAGAAAAAACTTTGGCTCAGGTTTTACGGGTTCAATCATTTGGATGTCAGGTTGCAAGGTTAAAAATTTGTACAACAATGTTGAACCACAACGTTGGCCACCAACGATAATAAAATGACGATTATTTTTCATTGGCTATGCCCATTTTTTCTGATAGAAGATTTGCATATTCTACTGGGTTATAGTGATGGTCATGAGGGTCTTTGTTTTTCAGCGCCGCTTTGACAAACCCTTCTTTATCCAATGACGCTGTATCTAAGTCAATATATTCAACGCCTATTTGGTCTTTGCAAAGTGACTTTACCTTCGAGTTAAACTCTAAAGTTAATTCAGTGCGCGCCTTTAGGCTTGCTTTGATAGATGACCTTGCTTTGAAAATTTCGTTGTCAACATCAGCATAGGAATCTACCGTGGGAAGTGGTGTACTAATAATCGCTAGGTTACTTGTACTTTTCAGTGCTTCCACTATCAAAAAGAGATAATTCCTTACAGCTCTATCCAGCGCATCATAAATTTTTACGCCACGCTTTTCATGATAAAACCAAATTAAATATCCAACGTCAACTTCACCGAGATTTAAAATTATTTTGTCATAAGTCGTGCTTCTTATTGCAGACCGCAACTTTTTAAAACCATTAGTTTTGCTTTGAGGATTATGTAGGCCACTTAATGTAATACCGTCCACATGCACATAATCTACGTTAGTATCGTCTGGCCAAGAAATATGATGTATTGCTCTGGAGTGGGAATCTCCTGCAACCAAAATAAGTTGCTTAGTAATCGCTTCGCGGGCTTGTGATAGAGCACCTAAAAAACGCTGGATTGTTTGATTAATGTCTATTTTTGAATAGTAGGCTTTACAATCATTCTTACTTTTCACTAATGAGGCTGGATTAGTTGTAATTTCCAAGACGGTGCGCTTAAACTCTTCATTCGTTGAGTGTACATTTTGTTTCGGCATGTACAAGTTTCCGTCATTTTGGTCAAAAGTGTGCACAGCCAGACCCTCTGCTAGGGCTGTCCTGATAGACCTTCCTCCTCCCTTATGCCTAGGCATAAGAAATATGTCACAGTTTCTCAAGAAGCCCCGAAAATTCTCTTCTGACTTAATAAATATTATGCGTTTCCGAACGCTTTCTGAAAAGTTTATAAAAGCGCTATGTAATTTCAATAAACTCTCCCCAGTGTTTTTTTCTATGCCAAGAAAAATAAATTTAGCGGATGGAGAAAGCAAAAGAGCCTCTGTAATTACCGCTAAAAATGCGGTCATGCTATGCTGGTCAACTCTCTTATGTAATTCATAGGCTGCAGTGACAAAAATTAATTGAGAGGGAGAGTCTCTATATTTAAAATCGTAGCCCCCAAAATCGGGTAAGTCGTAAGATATTTGTTTTTCAATATCAAAAATGTTGCTTTTAAAGGCGCGATTACGCTTATCATGCGACATCCAGCATTCAACGGAAGGGCGTATGCCTTGAGGCGACAACCCAATCTGTATTGGGACATACACTGAAGGCATTATATCTGTAAGAGCTTTTAATATTACTGAAAATTTATATTCAAAGAATATTATTATGTTGTCTTCGAACAACTCTTCGAAAGAAAGTAAATCTTTGATATAGTCCGAAGATGACGAGTTGCGTAATTTATCTAAAACTATAATTTTATTGATTTGTTCCTCGGTAAGCTCATATTCAGACGTTATCTTCTCAAGTATGTTGAACTTCCGATTTCGCCATGAGAAAAAATTAAACTGCCTGACTTGACCAATCGTTTCTTCGTAAGTAATCAATATTGTAACTTTATCAATATCTTCGGACTTAATTAACGCTACAGCGTAGTCCAAATATAACTTTGTCCCTGTCTGGTTCTTGATTGGTGAAATTATATTCAAGGCAATGGTCACTTTTCTACCAGTTACTTTCTTTACAGGGTTTAAGTTTATTAGGGGAAGCAACTGACTAACGCACTCGAAAAAAATACTCTCTGCTACGACGTCAATTTCATTTCCTATTTTCTTTGCGGGGGCTAACGCAAGTCTTCTGCTTTTCAAAGTTGTTTTTATGTAATTAAGAGAGTTTACAAATATGATCCTCGCAGTTATATCTGGGAGTTTGAAGTAGCAGAGTTCAATCAAGTTAACATTGAGTGAAAGTAGCGATTCAAAAGCCAACAGTTGTACGTAAATCGGGTCATCTTTAAAAAGATAGAGTGAAATAATACGATCTATTTCGTTTGCAGAAAAACTCACTGGTTCTGCAGTTAAACGTTCTTCCGCAACCTTGAGAATAAGCTCGTTAAAACTCTCTACAGAGTAGCTTTTTCCGGATATTTCAATCTCTTCAAAAAACCAATTAGATAGCATACTTTTCTTTAACATATTCATAAATTTTGCTGTCGTTTTCGTTGGCTTCTAATAATTTAGAAAAAACAATTGGAGATAACTTTTTTTGTAAGCTTTCAATCTTATCCTGTAAGCCAATCGAAGAGTTGCTTGATTGATTTTTTTGCTGGGGTTTCAGATTGATATTCTTAAATCCGCTTTTGTTTAAAGCTATATTCAGCCTTTCAGTAGATTGATTATATTGCTCTACAAGTCCTACAAAAGGTAAAGATTCCATAGTTGTTAAGGCGCTCAATAGTTCGGCCTCTTGCGACTTCTGCGTGCATGTTGCTAGTCTAAAGGTATGATAATTCCTACATTGCCTATCTTGAGTGAGCGATAGCCGGACGGAGATATATCCTTCTAGGCTGGTATTTCGCGCCAATACAGAACCAAATGTATCGACCTTCTGCTTAGCTTCGAACGTGTAAGCTGAAGCTATTCTGTCAAGAGGGTGGCGAATGAAAATAACTGGGAACACTTCTATATCATCGAACTCAGGAACTGGAAAAAGCGCTGTATGAGAAGAAAAACACTTAGCCTGTGGATTATCCAAAATCCACTGACGAACTTGCTCACGGTTAGCGGCAGGTTGATTCGGAAACTCTTTTGTTACCCATTCACCTTTTTCTTCGCTAAAGTTTTCTTTGAACGCGGCGTCTAGTGACGTTCCCGCATTTTTAAACAAATGATAATGTAATATTACTTTTCTCAAAATATGTTCCTTTTAGCGAGTTGTGAATAGGCCAACAGACGCAAAAATCTCTTTAAACGCGGCTTTGCCACCTTCGAATGAGAAATTGGATTTAACTAACGTGTTTTGATTGTCAGCAAACTTTTGCCAAAGCTTTTCATCATCATAAAGCTTGATAATGCCATCTACCCATTCTTCAGCTTTTTCTGCAATAAGAGTACTAATTCCGTGAGTAAGGCCTGTGCCTTCGGCTGCAACATCGGTCAGCACGGTAGGTAAACCGTAAGCCATTGATTCAAGCACTTTGCCCTTAATTCCTGCCCCAGAAATTAATGGCGCGACAAATACTCTGTGGTTATGGAACACATCATCTAAATGTTCGGCGAAGCCAACCATTCTTATATTGTCACATTCAAATTCTTTCATGTCATCCGGCATGTTACTGCCGTATACATAAAGCGTGATGTCTGGGCGCTTCTTGGCAAGCAGCGGCATTATATCTTTTGCTAAAAACTCAACGCATTCAATGTTTGGTGTGTGGTTAAAGCCACCCAAGAAAACTATACCTTCACGTTTTTTAAAAGCGGGGCCTGGCTGCTTTTCTTCTAATACCCAAGGCGTAATATGAAGTTTTTCAGCATCTAAAATGTGGCTAGTAATAACCGCGTGCTCAGTTGCATTGTAGGTAAGAATAGCGTCTACGCTGTTGCAAACTCGTAGCTCGCGTACGCGTGTTTCTAGCGCGTCTGTAAGTTTTTCTTCGTCTTTGCCATTTTTCAGCGCTGCACGCATTTCTCTTAAGAAATGAAGGTCGGCATTATTGAAAATAACTTTCTTGCCTTTCTCTTTTATTTTCTGAAGGTAAGCTTCCGCCACATAATAACGGGTAATGTACACTGCATCCATTTCGTCTAAGCGGCGCGCTAGTACATCATCCATAGAGGTATAGAAAGGCGCGTAAAGTACTTCAACACCCATTTTCTGAAGGGCTGTGGTGTACTTACCGAAATGCGCTAAATTTTCTGGTACAAAGGTTACTTTAAAGCCAAGCGCTAACATCAGCTTAATTTCTTGAATGGCTGCGTAGCTTCCAGCATCTTTATTAGGCTGCGGGCTTGCGTAATCGATAACTAAAATTCGCTGGTCTATGTTGCGATCTTTTTCAATTTTTAGGTTTTCTAAGCTAGCTTTGCCATTGTGCTTGAAGTCTTTGAACCATTTATTCCTAAACGTTTTTTCGTTCACCACTTGGTAGCGTTTTAAGCCTTTAGTTACATCTCTTCCATGGCTTTGCCCCTCAAAATGCACTACTTCCGAGGTCGGCACATACACCGTTTTATAGCCTGCATCGCGTACCTTAAACGCTAAATCGGTATCCTCGTAGTAGCACGGTACAAGTTCTTCACTAAATCTTCCAACTTCTTCCCAAATTGTTTTAGGTATACACATTGCAGCACCAGAAACATAATCTACTTCACGAGCGTAATTAAACTCTGGTTGTAGCGGGTTAGCGTCGCGGCCTACATTCCACGGTTGCCCGTTACCCCATACAATACCGCCAGCTTCTTGCATCGAGCCATCTAAGTTAAGCAGCTTAGAACCCGTTAGGCCTACTTGGCCGTCGCTCTTATGCTTTTCAATTAGTTCATCAATCCAGAAAGAAGACACTTCGGTGTCGTTGTTAAGAAAGATGATGTAATCACCCTTCGCAATTTCGGTAGCACGATTACAGCTTCTTAAAAATCGCAGATTTTCAGGGTTTCTGGAAACCACAAGATTTTCTATTATAGTTTCTGCTTCAATGGTTTCATCAGTTGAACAATCGTCAGCTAGGATAACCTCATAGCTGGTTTTGTTATAAGCCAATAAAACTGATGCTATGCAGTGGTACGTAAGTTCAAATTTATTGTACGCAGGCACAACAATAGATACTTCAGGCTTTTCAAACTTAGGTAATGAAAAAGAAGGGAACTTCTTTCTGCCTTCAAAGCCTTCCACCATTACTTCGTGTGCAGTCATAATTGACTTCATGTCAATTTCTGCATTGCCTTTAACTACGTTTTCTAGCTGGTAATGCAATGCTTCGTATCGGCTGTCTGCCTGTTGAGGTAGGCTCATGAAACCTGGCTTTTTGTGGCTTTCTTTTAGATACATCCACGGTGTCAAAACAGGCTTCAACGTGAAATAAGCGCCGCCTACTTTTTGTGCTACACCTTTAATCGATATTTCAAGCAAATGATTTTGGTTATCTAAAACCTTGGCCGGTAACCAAACATGGTCCTGTATACTCTTATTTTGCGAGTTAATAGAGTGTTCGCAAATTACATCACCGTCGCAAGAAATTTCCAATGTTTTTTCTTGTAATGGAGCATTTGATGCAACAGAAAAAAGAAACTGGTTACCGATAACATTTTGCGCTTCAGCCCAAAATGATGGTTGTAAAATACCAATATTAAACTCGTTAGTTTCTACAGGCGTATCAGACTTGAGCTCTCGTATTTCTAAAATAGCATTATCTTCTAACGCGGTAGTATCAACTTCCAGTTTGAAGCCGTGCAGCCCATCGTTTACGTTTGCCTGCTTTAAGTCGGGTCTCAATGTTTCGGCTACGCCTGAGCCGACAAGTTTGTCGTTGCAATATACCGCAATTGAAATACTTGCTTTTGAATTCAAATCGGCCGCCCAGCCGCTCAGCATTCCACCATTTAAAGCGTCTATCCCGCCTACTAACCTCATGCTACCAGCATCCATCAAACATCTTTCCTTTGTCAAAAAATGGAGTTTTATATTTTTATCTTAGTATTGTGTAAGTTTGGCTTGCTGGGGTCAAGCACACCAAGTGCGTTTTTACTTATTTAAATAGCTTAAATAACGCGTTACTATAATTAGTAAATTCGTGAGGAACACCTATTTATGAGAAAAGGAATAATACTTGCCGGCGGTTCTGGCACACGTTTGCATCCGTTAACTAAGGTGGTAAGTAAGCAGCTTATGCCTGTTTACGACAAGCCGATGATTTTTTATCCGTTAACGACGTTAATGATGTCGGGTATTCGTGATGTACTCATTATAACCACGCCTGAAGAGCAACAGCGGTTCATCGACCTTATCGGTGATGGCTCGGCGTTGGGAGTGAATATTCAATACGCGGTTCAGCCTTCGCCAGATGGCTTGGCACAAGCATTCTTAATTGGCGAAGAGTTTATTGGTAACGATAGCTGTTCACTGGTTCTTGGCGATAATATTTATTACGGCCACGATTTAAAACTATCGCTGCAGAATGCATTTAAACAAGAGCAGGGAGCTACGGTATTTGGCTATCATGTTAACGACCCTGAGCGTTATGGCGTGGTAGAGTTTGATGATGATTGGAACGCGCTTTCTATCGAAGAAAAGCCCGCTATTCCCAAGTCAAATTATGCCGTAACGGGTCTTTATTACTACGATAACCGCGTAGTCGATTTCGCTAAAGAAGTTAAACCATCACCCCGCGGTGAACTTGAAATTACAGATCTTAACAACCTGTATCTTAAAGATGGCTCACTCAAAGTAGAGCTAATGGGCCGAGGTTCTGCTTGGCTTGATACGGGCACACTAGACTCACTTCTTGATGCAGCAAACTTCGTGGCGGCTATCGAAAAACGCCAAGGCTTGAAAGTATGTTGCCCAGAAGAAGTGGCCTATAGAATGGGCTATATCGATGCTGAGCAACTTGAAAAGCTTGCGGCACCACTAAAGAAGAGTGGTTATGGCGATTACCTGCTAAAAGTCATTAACGATAGAGTTAAGATTTAGCTTCATATCAAATTTAAAAGGTGGCAGTGCCACCTTTCTTCTTATTTTAAATTGTCAGTTTTTACGGAAAGTAAATGCAAGTAATTAAAACAGATATTCCTGACGTGAAGATCATCGAGCCCAAAGTGTTTGGTGACGAGCGTGGTTTTTTTCTAGAAACCTTTCGCACCGACTGGTTCAAGAAAGAGTGCGCAGATGTAGATTTTGTTCAGGATAACCATTCTAAATCTAGTCAAGGTATCCTTCGCGGCCTTCATTATCAAATGGAGCAAACCCAAGGCAAATTAGTACGTGTAGTTAGCGGTGAAGTATACGATGTAGCCGTAGACATGCGTAAAGACTCACCTACATACGGTAAGTGGGTTGGGGTAACGTTATCAGCAGAGAACAAACGTCAGTTATGGGTACCTGAGGGCTTTGCTCACGGCTTTTACGTAACCAGTGATTCTGCTGAGTTCGTGTATAAGTGCACAGACTATTATCACCCGGAATCTGAAATATCAGTTAAGTACGACGACCCTACATTGAATATCGACTGGCCATTAGCAAATGGTGAGAAGCCTTCTTTATCAGGTAAAGATGAGGCAGGTTTGGCATTTGTTAACGCACCTACGTTTTAATTGTCATTGATTTTTTTCACTGGCTTTTTATTGGTGTTTTACTAGGTATTAGCGATTAATGAATATTGTAATTATAGGTAAGGCTGGGCAGTTAGCATTTGAGCTTTCTCGTGAACTAGAAAATAGCGAGCATCAAGTTTCGTTTTTGGGGCGTGATGATATTGATATTACGAGTGCCTCTAATATTGAAGAAACGCTATCGCCTTTATCGGCTGAAGTTGTAATAAACGCATCGGCCTATACAGCTGTTGATAAAGCAGAAGAAGATACCGAAGCGTGTAATGCTATTAATACGCTTGCCGTTAAAAACTTAGCAAACTTTTGTAAAGCTAGCGGCGCCTTCATGGTGCATGTGTCTACTGACTATGTATTTAACGGCCACAAGGGGTCACCTTATTTAACTGACGACACCATTGAACCGCAAGGTGCTTATGGTAAATCAAAAGCAGAAGGCGAAAAAGCGCTGCTTGAAATACTGCCAGATGCTAGCTGTCTAATTCGCACAGCTTGGGTTTACTCGTCTCATGGTAATAACTTCGTGAAAACCATGCTGCGTTTGATGGCTGATAAGCCTCAGTTGGGCGTAATAGATGATCAGATTGGAACGCCTACATGGGCTAAAGGTTTAGCTGAAGTTTGTGTTACTGCCGCTTTGAATAAAACCAGTGGTGTGTATCACTGGACTGATGAAGGCGTAGCAAGTTGGTACGACTTTGCACTAGCTATTCAAGAATTAGGTGTTGAGAAAGGTTTGCTTGATAAATCAATTCCAGTGTTACCTATTCCGTCTAGCCAATATCCAACACCTGCAAAACGCCCTCATTACAGTGTGTTAGACAAGCAGACTGCACGCGAGGCGTTTGCGACGTGTAAGCCCACGCACTGGCGTAAGCAATTAGCCAGCATGCTAGACGAATTGAAAGCGTAAATGGCAAAAACAGAATTATATTTTGGTAAGAAAAAAGATGAGTAAAACAATTTTAGTAACAGGTGGCGCGGGCTTTATTGGTTCTGCAGTAGTTCGCCATCTTATAAACGACACTGACCACACCGTGGTTAATTTAGATAAATTGACCTACGCGGGTAACTTAGAGTCATTAACACCTGTTTCAGACAGCGACCGCTATAGCTTTGAACAAGTTGATATTTGTGATGCTGAAGAAGTAAAGCGTGTTTTCAATACGCACCAGCCAGATATCATTATGCATTTAGCGGCAGAATCTCATGTTGACCGCTCTATTGATGGTCCAGGCGAGTTTATTCAAACTAACGTTGTGGGCACATACACTTTACTTGAACAAGCAAGAGCATATTGGTCAGCACTAGAGGGCGATAAAAAAGCCGGGTTTAAGTTCCATCATATTTCAACCGATGAAGTATACGGCGACCTTCCTCACCCAGATGAAGTTGAGCCGGGAACAGAACTACCACTCTTTACAGAAACAACACCGTATGCACCAAGCTCGCCATACTCAGCAAGTAAAGCAAGTTCAGATCAGCTAGTGCGTTCGTGGCTTCGCACCTATAAGTTGCCAACCCTTGTAACTAACTGCTCAAATAATTACGGCCCGTACCACTTCCCGGAAAAGCTTATTCCGTTGGTTATTCTAAATGCACTAGCTGGAAAGCCTCTGCCTGTATATGGCAAAGGTAACCAAATTCGTGACTGGTTGTATGTTGAAGACCATGCACGTGCATTGGTAGTGGTTGCGCTTAATGGCGAAATCGGTGAAACCTACAACATTGGTGGACACAACGAAAAGCAGAACATTGAAGTGGTGCAAACTATTTGCGCTATTTTGGATGAAGTTAAGCCAAAAGATAGCAAATACGCTGATCAAATTACCTACGTACAAGACCGCCCAGGGCACGATATGCGCTATGCAATTGACGCAAGCAAAATAGAGCGCGAGTTAGGATGGAAGCCGCAAGAAACCTTCGAAAGCGGTATTCGTAAAACCGTAGAGTGGTATTTAGCGAATGAAGGCTGGTGGAAAGCAGTTCTTGACGGCAGTTATCAAGGCGAGCGTTTAGGTACAGGAAGCTAGTTAGATAACAATAATTTTTTAAGCCTCAGTTTACTATGTTAGCTGGGGCTTTTTTGTTTTCGGATGCAATACTCTCGTAGTGGTGCGATTGTTGCTTTGTTAGCAATATTGCACTTACGCTTTATGTTGAAATGATGGTTTTAGACTGAAACGCACCGACTCATCAGGGTTTCTGTGAATCAAGCACCTTTATGATGCATTGTTCATGAGATTTTCAAAAAACTCTGGCAATATATAGCGATACCATTTTAATAAAAATTTCTATCGCTGATAGTTAATAGGATTGGAGAAAGAGTAAATGGAAAGTACGTTAGCTAAGTACAAAATAGCTGTAGCAGGCACAGGCTATGTAGGGCTTTCAAATGCAGTGCTACTTGCACAACACAATGAAGTGAAAGCGGTCGACCTAGTACCAGAAAAAGTCGAGATGCTGAATAACAAAACGTCTCCAATTGAAGACAAAGAAATTTCAGAATATCTAACAACTAAAGAGCTTAACCTTGAAGCTACGTTAGATGCACAAGTTGCGTATAAAGACGCGGATTATGTTGTTATTGCAACACCAACGGATTACGACCCTCAAACTAACTACTTCAATACTGGTAGTGTAGAGGCGGTTATCAAAACAGTGATGGAAATTAACCCTAATGCTGTGATGATTGTAAAATCGACCGTGCCGGTAGGGTTTACTAAAGACGCAAAAGCCCGCTTTGGTTCCGACAATATTATCTTTTCGCCAGAGTTCTTGCGCGAAGGCAAAGCGCTTTACGATAACCTTTACCCTAGCCGTATTATTGTGGGCGAGCAAAGCGAGCGAGCAGAAATTTTCGCTAAGCTACTTCAACAAGGCGCAATTAAAGAAGAAATCGATGTGCTATTTACCGACAGCACCGAAGCTGAAGCTATCAAACTCTTCGCGAACACATACTTAGCAATGCGCGTCGCTTACTTTAACGAACTAGACAGCTATGCAGAGCGTAACGGCCTAGACACCAAGCAAATCATTGAAGGTGTTGGCTTAGACCCGCGCATTGGTAATCACTACAACAACCCTAGTTTTGGTTACGGTGGCTACTGCTTACCTAAAGATACCAAGCAGCTACTAGCTAACTACAGTGAAGTGCCGAACAACATGATACAGGCCATTGTAGATGCTAACCGTACGCGTAAAGACTTTATTGCCGATTCAATAGTAAGCCGTAAGCCTAAAATTGTAGGCATTTATCGGCTTATCATGAAGTCAGGTTCTGATAACTTCCGTGCAAGTGCGATTCAAGGCATCATGAAGCGTATTAAGGCGAAAGGTATTGAAGTGGTAGTTTACGAGCCAGTGCTTAAGGAAGAAGATTTCTTTAATTCACGCGTAGTAAACGACTTAGAAGAGTTTAAGAAAATCTCTGACGTAATCGTAGCAAACCGTGTAACGGGCGATATCGAAGACGTACTAGATAAAGTATACAGTCGCGACCTGTTCAACGCGGACTAATAAAATAATTGAGATTGCGAAAAGCATCAGTCTTTTCGCAATCCACCTCACAAAAAACTTCCCAAACCCCAAAATTCAAAATAAAATCCGCGCCAATTCAACCCCTGCCATCAAGCCTCAAGCTCACTCACACCCGGCGGGGAAGAAGCATGCTTTAAATTATGGGGTCAGAGTACATTTCTGCCTCCAATGCTATCTGTTCACTGGTTACTAAAACCAGTAAACAAAGTGTTGAGCTCATGCTACCTATTACATTACACCAGCATGATCATATATTTGTTTTAGTTTGCTTTTATTAGCGGAGTCGTTATGAATAGGCTGCGTGAGCTGTCCAGCCAAGTGATGGATGTTTACCAATCTCTTTCCCAAGAATTCAGTGCATATCAATCTAGCCAGTCACTAAACTGTGTTGAGAAATGTGGTGCATGTTGCAGTAACCCCGACATTGAAGTTTCGCCATTGGAGATGCTGCCTTTAGCACTTCATCTGTTTGATACAGGACGGGCTGAACAGGCGTTTGACGAGCTAGACAGCTACAGCGGCTTCGCCTGTAAACAATATCAACGCTTAAGTTTGGACGGTAAAGAAGGCTATTGCGGAATTTACGAATACCGACCTGGCATTTGCCGTATGTTCGGTGCAGCAGGTTATAAAACCAAATCTGGCGAAGCCACACTTTCGGTGTGTAAACCAATTAAGCAAGCTGTACCAGAGAAGTATGCGGCCGCGCTGATCGCTATACAGCCAGCATGGGGTCAGAGTAACAACTCTGACCCTATGTCTATATCAAACAGCAAACCACCAATGATTGCTGAAGGTAGACAAAAGCTGGCGCAACTGGATTACGAGTTAGGCGATAAGCTTATACCTATAAACGATGCGCTACGCTACATATTAGAAAAAATACTTACGCTAAGTTTCTACTCGCAAAACATAAATGATGGCGTTGCAGCGTAACATGCAGTAAGCATTGGGGTCAGAGTCATGACTCTGACCCCAATGCTTCACTGACTCCAACAACTTTATTGCTGAACTTTGAGCCTGATTTTCTAGGTACAGGATTGTACTCCGCAAAAGTCCACTTATCATCGATAAGTAATAACGACTAATCGGAGCTATAGTATGGCAAGAAGGAGAAGGATTTCCCCAGCAGGTTTCCCTTTACATGTTATTCAACGCGGCAATAATCGTTCTAATTGCTTTCTAAGTGAAACGGACTTTATTGCTTACGTAAAATGGCTCAATGTCTACGCGAAAAAGTTTAATATACATATACATGCCTGGGTATTGATGACAAATCATGTGCATTTACTTTGCACACCTCAAGAAGATAATAGGGGGTAAGTGCAATGATGCAGTCAATCGGTCGAATGTATGTAAGAAGATTTAATGCAAAATATGAGCGTACCGGAACATTATGGGAAGGGCGTTTTCGTTCCTGTGTAGTGGATTCAGAAAAATACCTAATGACTGTGTCACGCTACATTGAGCTCAATCCAGTAAGAGCTGGCCTGGCGAAACACCCAGCTAATTATAAGTGGTCAAGCTATCATCGCAATGCACGTGGGGTTCACACCCCATTATGCACTGAGCACCCAATATATACATCATTAGGCACAGATCCTGAAGCACGGCAAAAGTCTTACAGCGCACTTTTTCAAGACGAACTTTCAAATAAAGATATAGAGCGTATTCGAACATACAGTCAAATAGGTAAGGCGCTTGGCTCAGAACAGTTTAAAACGCGACTATATGAAGCATTGGGGTCAGAGTCCCGACTCTGACCCCATAACTCACATAACTCAGAGCGTCACGCTAAAATTTCGCGAGCCGAGGCAACAATCGCTTCACTTATCGTGTAGTCGGCACGGCTTTTACCGGTAATGGCGTAGTATCTTTCGTTAAGCGTATTTGCGTTACCAATACAGTGCACGCCATACTGCTCCTCTACATGCTTAGAAATAGCAGAAGGTGCGCAGAATACGCCGAAGTCCTCGCTGCCGAATAACTTCAGCAACGCTGTATCATCGAATTCAGCAACAATTTTGGGGTAAAGCTGTTCTGTCTCAAGCCAGCTTGTGAGCGCGTGACGTATTCCTGAAGTGTTACCTTGAATAAGCAGTGGCATTTGGTTTAAACAGTCTGGGAATTGTAACCCTTCACCCAGGGGGGATTTAGAAAAGAAGCTCAACGAACTTTCGCCTAAGAAAAAACTATTGGCGCTTATTTGTGTACCAGGGGCTATGCCTCTGTCTGCTAGAATGAAATCGATTGCGTTAATGGCGAGCTCTTTCAACAAACCGTCGAAGCTATCCTCTTTTATCACGTATTTAACCTGTGAATACCTACGCATGGTGGCATGCACAAAGTCGTAAAAAAGCACTTTTGGAATACCATTAGTAATACCTATCACAAATTCTTTCGTATTCACTTCATCGCTATTGTTAAGTATTTCAGCTAGTTGATTGCCTTTATGAAATATTTCGCTGGCATACTGATAACTTACTTTACCTCGCGCGTTCAGGTATAGGCGCTTATTTATTCTATCAAAGAGAGAATAACCTAGCTGATTTTCGAAGGTGCTTAGTTGCCCGCTTACGGTTTGCGGGGTAACGTGGAGTAATTTAGCGGCTTTCGCAATGCTACCCTCACGGGCAACAAGATAGAAATAATATAAATGATGGTAGTTTAGGTGATGCATACTTTAACAAGCTACTCGATTATTAAGGTATTAGGGGCAAGAAATGTACTCTGACCCCATTTTTTTCGATGAACTATTAAGAATATAACAGATTTATTCTAACTAACTATTGCAATACACTATCTAGCGTTGTTTTTTTACGATTAAAAACGGCGCGTCACTGATTTTTAAGCTAGCGGTATATTGAAGACATAACTATGGCTAAACCAATTGATTTACGTAAAACGCGAAAGACCTTATTTTCGCTATTGAAACCAGAAGCTGGCTTTTTTTGGGTTGCTATCGCATACGGTGTAGCAATTAGTTTAATGACCCTTGCGGTACCTATAGCGGTTCAAACGCTGATTAACAGTATCGCCAATATCGGTTCAACTCGGGCTGTTATCATATTGGCTGTCATTCTATTTCTTACTTTATTTATATCTGGCGTATTTAGCGCGCTTCGTATGCGAGTGATGGAGTTCTACGAGCGTAAAGTTTACGCCCGCCTCACCGCAGACTTAGGGCTAAAAACTATTCTCGCGCCCCACAGTTTTTTTGAAGGTCGACAAAACGTTAGCATTACACAGCGCTACTTCGACATAATGACTTTTCAAAAGAATATGCCGTCTTTAATGATTGATGGTTTCGCGCTTGTGCTACAGATGCTGGTAGGTTTCACTCTAGTATCATTCTACCACCCAGCGCTTTTCGCGTTTAATGTGGTGCTTTTACTTACCATGTATGCGGTTTGGAAAATTTGGGGGCGTGGTGCTAAGCGCACGGCTATTGAATTGTCTAACGCGAAATACGATTCTGCAAAGTGGCTACACGATATTGCAATTGCTCACGAATTCTTTAAGTCTGCTGATCATGTTGAATACGCAGGGCGCAGCACCGAAGGTTATATCAGTAACTATGTGAAAAAGCACAAAAGCCACTTTCACTACACCTTTTCACAAGTGGTTATGTTTCTATTGATGTATGCCGTGGCAAGTGCTTCGCTACTTGGTATCGGTGGTGTTCTGGTTGTACAAGGCGAGCTTTCTATCGGTCAGCTAGTGGCTGCTGAGCTTGTGATGTCTGCTGTTTTCTTTGGGTTGTCTCGCTTTACCCAATATTTAAAGCTTTACTATGAGTTATACGGCGCTGCCGAGAAGCTGGGTGGCGCTCTTGACATGCCGCAGGAAGAGCTCAATACCTCGGAACATATACCAGCTTCTTCTAAATTGGTGTTTAACGATGTTGAACTTAAACATGGTAATGATGCGTGCCACCTCAATGTTATCTTCGAACCTGGCACTAAGTACTTTGTTACTACTGATAAAAGTTGGGTGCAGAAGCAACTGCTAGGATTGCTGAAGCAATATGACCGCGTTAAATCGGGCGACATCTTGTTAGGAGAACTTAGCCTAAACGATTACGACACCCATGAGTTACGTCAGGCGGTCACCATTCTAGATCGTTCTTTAATTATCGAAGTTTCTGTAGAGCGCTACTTAAAATTGGCACATCCTCAGGCAACCATCGCGGATATTCGCGCTGCGCTTGAGGAAGTAGAAATGACCAAAGTGATAGATAGTTTACCAGAGGGTTTGCAGACTAAAGTATCCGTATTAGGGGCACCGCTGCAGCCATTGGAGTTTTTGTTGCTTAAACTTGCCGCCGCAATCATTGGTAAACCAAAGCTGCTCATTTTGAATCAGCACTTCGACGCAATACCGGTAGAGTTGAGGGCGCGACTTCTGCGACGCTTAAGTAAATATGATTTTACCGTCATGTATTTTACCAATATGCCACTGCCAGATTGTTTCGAAGGTGTGTTGCATCTGCACGATAACGCAACGGCAATGTTAAATGAGTATTCAAATGGTGAGTCACCGATTAGTGCTGCTAACGCAAGCGAGAGCAGCACGGCTTCAAAGAACAATAAGGAGGGTGAGTAAGTGAATCACGCAGAACGTCGCTTTTTAGATAACATCACTTCATTGCCTTCATTGAAAGTGCCAAAGCTTCATCGTGTAATTACCGGAGTTATCATCTTCTTGGTGTTGGCAGCTGGATTAATTTTGTATTTCACACCATGGATCCAAACGGCTTATGGCACCGGTATGGTCGACTCGCTCGATCCTAAAGACAGAACCCAACCAATAAATGCGTTAGTTGATGGACAAGTAAAGCAGTGGCACGTAAGGGAAGGCCAACAAATAAAAGCCGGCGAGCCAATCGTTACGTTAATCGATATTGATGCGCAGCGACTTGAGAAGCTGCGATCTCAGCTTTCAGCAGCGAACTTAAAGAATCAAGCTAATGAAACAGCAGTAAGAAATGCTGAGAACAACCTGGCGCGTCAACAGTCTCTGCAAGAGCAAGGGCTGGTTTCACGCAAAGAAGTAGAACAGGCCGAGATAAAAGTGCAGGAACTGCGAGCAAAAGCTGCCGCCTCTGTTTCGGAAATTAATGAAGTAAGCATGATTTTATCTCGTCAATCGACGCAGACTAAATATGCACCCGTTGATGGTACGGTTGTTCGATTACTATCAGGCGGTGTGTCTACGTTCGTAAAGTCGGGTGATATTCTTGGACAGTTTATTCCAGCAGATGCAAAACGCAGCGTTCGCGTTACCGTGAGAGGATTAGACGCACCGCTGGTTAAGCCTGGTGCAAAGGCGCGTTTGCAATTTGATGGCTGGCCCGTTTTTCAGTTTAGTGGATGGCCGGGTAGTGCAATAGGTACCTTTGGTGGTGAAGTTGTGTATGTAGAGCCTGTTGCTAATGCTACTGGCGATTTTAACGTGTGGATTAGACCTGACGAGTCTGATATTCCTTGGCCAGCTGAAAGTTCTGCGCGTTTGGGTAGCCGGGTTAAAGCGTGGGTGCTATTAGAAGAGGTGCGTCTAGGTTACGAGATGTGGCGACAGTTGAACAACTTCCCGCCATTGCCAACGCAAGAGCCTACTACCGGTGGAGCCAAGGGGGCTGGGGCATCAATATGGTAATTCGAAGGTTTACATTAGCAGTGCTTGCAACTGTTGCGGTTATTAGCACTCATGTTTCTGATGCAGTAGCGCAAAACAAAAATACTAGGCAAGCACCATCAATCGATGCACTTATCCAGAGTATGGTGAACTATCATCCCTACGTTAGGGCGATAAATGAAGGAAACTATCAAGCTGCAGCCGAGTTAGAAATAGCAAGAAGCAGTTTTGATCCGTTTATAGAGCAGAAAACCAGTAGCCGCGTTAGCGGATATTACGATGGTACTAATTTAACGCAGCGCTTTTCTAATCCGTTCGAAGACTTTAATGGCTCAGTTTATACCGAGTATCGTATATCAGACGGTGATTTTCCAGTGTACGAAGCCGATTACGAAACCTTGTCTGGCGGCGAGGCTAGTGTGGGCATTGCCATCTCTCTACTTAAAAATAGAGAACTGGATAAGCGTAGAACGGAGTTAGCCAATGCAGGGCTAGCGACTTCACAATGGCAAGCGTTAGCGACAAGTTTAATTAATGACTTTGTTTACAAGGGGATTAGTGAATATGTTGCGTGGTACGAAAGCGCATTGCAGGTCAATGCCGTTACAGAGTTGCTTAACACCGCAACACAACGTGAAAGAGCGTTGGTGACCCGCGTAGAGAAAGGAGATTTAGCCAATGTTGTGCTGACAGAATTTAAAGCCAACATTTTGCAACAGCGCCTTTTGCTTGCCGAGCTTAAGCAAAAGCGAGACGCACATGCTCAAATGCTTTCTTTTTATTGGCGTTCACCTAAGGGAGATATGTTGATAGTAGATGAAGCGAATCCGCCTAAAGATATCAACTGGCCTTTCTGGGTTGGTAACGGTCAGCTTATGACTCTTCGCAATGCCCTTCGTAATCACCCTGAACTTGATGTGATGAAATTAGAACAGCAGGTGGTAAATAACAAGGCTGCGCTGGCTAGTAACGCGTTATTGCCGAAGTTAGATTTAAAAGCATCGGTTGCAAGAGATATAGGTTCTGGTCCGTCAAATTTAGACGGTACCGAAACAAAAGTAGGTCTGTCGTTTTCCTACCCTTTAGGAAACAGGAAGGCGAAAGCTGAACAAGCCCAATTACAGTCAAAGCAAAGAGAGCTAGAGCACAAGCTAACCTCTACTGAGCAAGCGATAACTCAACGTTTTGAACAAGCGCTAGTTTATTGGGGGCAGGCGAAAGACATTGTTGCTCTTCAAAGTGAAAATGCGGCGCTAGCGAAAACCCTTTCTAAAGTAGAAAAAACACGTTTCGATGCAGGTGACAGTGATATGTTCGTGTTAAATGCGCGCGCACAAAATGAAATTAAGGCCCAAATAAAAGAGATAAAAGCGAAAGTGGACTTACTAAAGGCAGAACTAACCCTTTATAAAGAAGCCGCTATGTTGCACTCCCTTAACAACTGAGCTTTTTTGAAAACATCGAGTTTAATTGTGAAGTAGGCTTGGTTGCTATCGCTTGCTGCTTGTTGTTAAAAAGCAGGTATGGGTTGAAGATACTAGTACAGCTATAAACAAAAACGGCGTATTGAGTAAGTCAATACGCCGTTTTTTTAAAAATCAATTAGTAGGCGGTTAATTGCCCAGTGCACTATTAAAGTCGTCTTCGCTTAGTCCGGCAGACATAGCGTATTCTTTTAACTTATCCTGAGATACACCCGCGTGTTGCGCAGTATTTAAAATACGCATTACTTGTTCACGCTGCTGCGCAGACTCTCTCACTGCCGTTTCAACTACCGTTTCTGCTTCGTTAGGAAACACGGCCAGAAGCGCATCCACTACATACTCACCAACAAAAGGAACAGCATTCAATGCGCTTGTCATGATATCGACAATCTTATTTGGATGTTCTTGCGATAATGTCTGAACAATACTGTCTGCTGCGTCAGGTTGAGTAAGCACGGCAACGCGTACAATCTCATCTAGCTCTTCAGGTGTCGAAACCGCAGCAGCCTGCACAACAAAGTCGACGTAAGTCGGCTCTGCTTTTATCGCTAACTGAACAATGTTAGGGCAGCTACTTACTTCTTTCTCAATAGCCAGCTGTACAATCTCTTCAGTAGACGCAGGTTGTGCAGAGATAGCAGCAAAAATGATCTCTCTGTATTTGTCTGGATAGGTATCTAAAGCAATATCCACAATAGACACAATCTCTTGCGGATAATGACCAGCGATTGAACTGATTGCTCGGCCAACCGACATAGTTTGGTTTACTTGACGTCTTAAGAAGGCGGTTTGAAAATGATTTGACTGGTCAGCGCTTTCTACATTCGCTGACGCGGGTAGCTGAACAGTATCATTTGAGGATACTTCTTGCGCCATTGCTGTGTGACTAACATGAGTTGCTAGTATTGCTGCAGACAGCAGTGTAAGAGTTCGTAACATAAACCCACCTTTATAATTATTGCGTAGTCAATTTCTGACACCACCAGTATTAATACATTTATAAAGAACACAAAGCATAGGTCATTTACGCTTATATACATTCTTATACGTATTCCTTTACGCAAGCCTTAATATCTATCGCTAATATTAAGCATTAATATAATAACGGCAGGATCAAATACTACTTTAAGAACTACTACTTTATAGGATCTGAATTCCTATCCTATTAGTAATTAGTCCATATTGTCTACTAATTATCACATTTGAGCGAAAAATAGACGGTTAGTTCAGTTTTTTCAACTTTTTCAAAATAAGTGTTGACGTGAGCGCTCATTTCCCTAAAATGCGCATCCGCTTCGGGGGAAAAGCAAAACAGCAAGCCTCCTGAAGTAAGTCTCTACTACCTTTATAGGCCAGTAAAGACGGGAGTTTAGAAGA
>Ga0105227_100117_pt1 | contig 33904 bp, 31 predicted proteins | sample Virmet3734_803_FD_89585 | JGI IMG/M metagenome (GOLD analysis project Ga0105227, IMG submission 89585) | Marine viral communities from the Southern Atlantic ocean transect to study dissolved organic matter and carbon cycling - metaG 3734_803 | ecosystem: Environmental > Aquatic > Marine > Oceanic...
ATAACAAGGCCGATAGTGGATGATTAGGCTCCAAGCTGAAAGTAAACCACCTCCGCAGCCATTTATTGGTGTGGTCTACAGAGGATTATGTCTTTTTAGAGGGGAAAATCCCTAGAACCCCATGTTGGTGCGCTTTGATGATGCTTCCATCAATAAACACCCATTCTAAATCAGTATCTTGCCTTAACTCTACAAACAACTGCATCAGAATGCCTTTCTTCGACCACAGATGAAACCGACGGTAAATGCACTCCAATCACCAAAAGCCTCTGGGACATCACGCCAGGGACAACCGACTCGCATTCGGTACAGGATCCCTTCAAAAGTACTTCTATGCACAGGTTTATCGTAAACGCGGCCGGTTTTGAGCATTAATCTGTTTAGCTTTGCCCTGTCATTCATCTGTTAATATCGTTCTTGGCATGATGGGTTGTCGTGGTTAGTTTTTGGCGAAAATGATTATACCAATCCATCATGCTGTCTAATATTCCATCACCAAAGATCAACAGGCCCTAGCTCAATTACATGAAACTTACGGCACCGCTGAAAAGTTTTTTTCAGTAAGGACGTACCGGTCCTGATGGCAATATATTACTCAACCAAACAGATTGGGGATCTTTAAATAAACGTATGATTTTAAAAGGCTGCTTCGGTTATACTTGGTGGCCGTTAACCATTCAACCAGCAAAAAGATAAATCTTTACCCTATGACTTAAAGAGCCTAATCAATCCACCAAGCACCCACAGCAGCTTCCCAAATGGTACCTGAAAAACGCTTGCTGGTACTTTTCGGCTGAGTGCATCAAGCTACTTGCTGCGAGAATACTTGCCTTGCCATTGGGTTTGGCCGTGGCGATCTACGCCGTGCACGTGAAACACTGACTTGGCAATATCAACTCCGGCGCGGATACTGTTCATCTGGACTTCTCCTCATCTTCACGATGGTTGATTGCTCACTCACCATTTTGGCACTTAGATGCCGGTGAGGTGAGGAGGAGTCCATCCCATTGCTTGTGGTTACCCTGAAAGAACATCAGATAGCTTGGCTTGCCGGGTGGGAAGATTGACTGTTTCAGCTGCGATCATCCGGTCTCCGGAAAAGAGCCAGAATTCACAGGCATTGTCACTCTCTGTGGGACGCCGCTGAATTCGGTCGTATCCAGTGGCGATTCCAATACACTGGACTTTCATGCCGTTGAGATCTGACCAAAAACGAGGAGGAGAGGCAGGCGGAGACGGTTTACCACAAATATGAGCCGCCGCAATTTGTGCTTGAAGCATGGCATTGTGAATAGTTTCTATTCGGATGGGTGTATTGGTGGAAACGTTGACGGCTTTAGCGCAATCTCCGATCGCAAATATGTCAGGGTCGGAGCTACGCATGCCGCTGTCTACTATAATACCACCGTCGCAATCCAGGTTTGCGTCTTGCGCAAGTTCGTCATTGGGGATGGCTCCTATACCGATAACAACGACGTCTGCGGGTTTGGTAGTGCCGTCGGACAAACGGATACCGGAAGCTCGGTCTCCCTCAGTGAGAATCTGGTTGACGCTAGCATTGAAGTAGAACATTACGCCGGCAGAGGCCATGCGGTTTCTGACAAAATTACTTGTTAATGGTGACGCTACTCGACACATCGCTCGGCTGTTGGCCTCAAACACAGAGACTTGTTTTCCCTGTAGATTGGCAGCGGAGGCGACTTCAAGCCCGATAACACCCGCGCCGAGAATGGCCACCTTCTCGCATTCCGGGGCTAACAGGGCATTACGTAATGCGGTGGAGTGGTCAAGATTCCTGAGATAGAAAACATTTTTTGCGCTCTCACCAGGTAAATCAATAGGACGTGGCCTCGCTCCTGTTGCCAAAATCAGCGTGTCGTATTTAATTTTCCTGCCGCCTTGAATCACTACTTGCTTTGCCGATCGTTCAAGCGCTATTACTTTACCGCCTTGTTCAAATTCAACTTTGTTGTCCCGAAAGAAACTAGGAGAACGGATCGGAGTTGGCGAGGGCAACTCATCTGAGGTCAAATAGGCTTTGGACAAAGGGGGACGCTGGTACGGCAGCGTGTTTTCCTCGCCCAAAATGGTAATCGTTCCGTCGAATCCATTCCGGCGGAGCGCCTCTGCGGCGGTCAGGCTGGCTATTCCAGCGCCAATGATAACTATTTTTTGCATATTCGCTCGATTCCTCTTTTGTTTTTGTAGCACTATAAAAGTCCGCGCAGTCGAGCTTCAGTGACTGCCTGAACCCGGTTGGTTACTTTAAGTTCGCTGAAAATCTTCTTCATATGCCATTTGACGGTATCCTCCGTCACAAAAAGCCGTTCAGCGATTTCTCTGTTGGTCATTCCGTTGCTTACGCATTTCAACAGAGAAATCTGCTTTATCGTGATAGTTGAGTGGGTATTGCCGGGCATAGGTGGCACGCTGGAGTCTTTTCTTCTGACTTCGGGATCCTTCGTGGCTTTAGCTTCAGAGTCGTCTGGCAGATCGTTAAAAAGATCCTGAGCAATGGGGCTAAGAGAAAGTAACGCTTCTTTGATCCAGAGCCGTGTAAAGTGACAGTTCAAATGTTCCGAAAGTAGGTTGGCATCAAGAATCGTGCGCTTCGCCGATTTTGATGAACCGAGGGCAAAGGCTGCCAGGGCCTGACAATAGTGGGCGGCGATCCTGGTTCTAGCGTCTGAAATTGCGCTGGCGCTTTGTAGTGCTTGTTTGGCATATTTTTCGGCGACACCAAAATGTTTCCCAAGCCGTAGTCTATACATTGAGGTTACCAGGGCCATACGTGCTTGAATGGCCTGGTTTTGATTTGGCAGGAACGTCAGCTCACATTCATCGGGGAGTATGGGTGGACCCAATTCCTCGTTGTTCAAGAGAGTAAACTCAGCTAACTGAACTGTAGTCAGGATATTTAGACGAGAGAGCTCTCGCTCGCAGGCGGCTAAGCGGGATTGTTCCAACAAGGCCATGGCTCTATCTCGGAACCCTTGGTGGTACAGAAAACGACTGTAGGCCTCTGTACACCCCCACAGAATATCTGTAACGCCATAGTTCAAAGTGAAATCGAACGAAGCCTGTGCGGATTCCTGGGTAACCAGGTGATGGTTCTGTTCGTGTAGGATTTGTAACTCAAGAGCGCCAAACATTTTATTTAAAAAAGTTTTTGGCACCTGAATCTTTTCTGCTGTTTTATTCGCCTGAATCAACACACTCATTGCTCGGGCGATGTCACCCTTAAACAGTTCAGCCTGAATTTCTGCCGTTTTAAGCCAAATAAAAGCGTAATGTTGATTGGATGACTGGATGGCCACAGCCGCTCGATGCGATAATCGCTCGAAATCCTCGAAATGGCGTCCACTGGAGGCAATGAATGCCTGGCACGTAAGTGCTGCGCCTTTGCCAACCATGTTACGGTCGCCAAAGGCGTCTATCCATTTTTGACAGAGAACCTGACTCTCCAGTAATTTATCCTGTGTAGCTTTGCCTATCGCATTAACCAATTCCCGCCATCCTTCCTCATCAAGATTGCCCAACCCCCTGGAGCACGGATGAAGCGAACTAGCCAGTATTTCCTCTGCTTGACGAGCTTGTTGGCTAAAATACAAAATCCACGCGTAACCTATGCTCAAGGAAGCGATTTTTTTCATCGTACGAGCTGGTACTTTTTCAAACCAGGTGCGAAGTACTTCGATTTCACCCTGCCTGAGCGCCACGTCCAGGAAAATGCTGTCACTTACGACGCGAGCCCAGCGATGGTCACTGGCTTCCAGAGCTGCTTTGATTGAATGGGGATACTCCCCCCTACGCCAATGCCAGAATGCGACCCGTTTCAGCACATACGAGCGACGTTCTCGTTGGGTGGTGTTAAATAAACTACGCAAATACTCTCGCAGCACAAAGTGCATATCCATACGATCACCAGAAGCCACGGTGGGAGCTAAAAGAGCATAATGTTCGTTAAGAAACGAAATTTCCCGGTCGGCCTCTTCTGTCTTATAGACATAGCCATAGCATTCAGCGCTGATTACTTCGAGCATCGCTGCATTGCAAAGAAAGGTCCTCGTATTCTTGGGTAGTCCAGTTAAGAGGTTGTCCCTGAAATACGAGCGAGCTTCCGGCCAAGTCGCTGCGGGGAGATTTGGGTTTGGGGTTCGGCACATAAGCCTGACAAGTGCTGGCCATCCACCGGTCGCTTTTATGATGTTGCTGGCTTCGGGGCCACCCATACCCGATAATTCACTAACCTCCTCTTCTGTAAATACAAGTTCATCAGCACCATACGTTACAACACCCGCCATCATAGACAAACGTGGCAACGCCCCGACGCTACTCGGTGCAATGAAAAATTTCACATTGCTCGGTGTTTCATAGATTAAATCCTCAATCAAATCCGCGGTATGTTTAGCCTCGCCAACCCCATCAAGGCAAATTCTTATCGTCTTTTTTGCATTACTTAGTGCGTTTCGAAGAACTTCGATGGTGTCGATGTCACTTTTTATCGTGCGCCAAGATTCAACTCCTTCGAGTTGATATAAAACTAACGCTGCAAACAAACTGTCATTAACGTCACATGAGTCAGGGTAGGATCGAGTATTGATATAAACGGCGCTCTCACGTTCCAGTTCGCGACTGTTTGCTGCCAAGGCCACTTGTACAGATTTTCCATAGCCTGGCGGGGCCCGATACAGAACAACCTTTGATTCAGGCGTAGCAGAAGCGCTCAGGCAATAGCGGTCTAAACACCCTTGAGTAATGAAATACTGACGAGCCCACATCCTTTCAGACTTCCTCCGACACCAGTCTTCCAAGCTATGGCGGGTCATGACAATCCTATCTCCTGCTTCGTCTCCCCGAAACGCGAGGGCGCTATGGGGTGAAAGCATATTGATAGAAGTCTAGCACGAAAACTACCCCTTAGAGTAGTTGTTTGATCTCCGGTTCTGGATAAACCTGTTAATGACTACAACTTGTCCGTTCACCTGAGGGACTCGGTGTTCGCACAATGTAGAAAAATGATCAAGCTGAAAACAATAAGGTTATCCTAATGTCAATGTCAGAAAATGTCTTAACAACAGAGCCTCTTCAGAGAGACCCTGTTTCCGAAGGTTATGTGGACAGAAAACGCCACCTGTGGGTCCTTTCTGTGCTGTGGCCAGCGACGCCTCTTATTGGCCTTTATTTGGTATCACAGACCGGATGGAGCATTTGGTACGGATTGGTGTTGATCCTTTGGTATGGCGCAGTTCCCTTGATTGATGCCATGTTTGGAGAGGATTTTTCCAACCCCCCCGAATCGGCTGTGCCTCGGCTTGAACAGGATCGTTACTATCGGGTACTGACCTACTTGACGGTTCCTATTCACTATGCCGCCTTGATTGTCAGTGCCTGGTGGGTATCCACGCAACCAATGAGTGTTTTCGAGTTTCTGGCATTGGCCCTTTCCCTGGGAATCGTGAATGGCCTGGCTCTGAACACAGGCCACGAACTTGGCCATAAAAAAGAAACGTTTGACCGTTGGATGGCGAAGCTTGTCCTCGCAGTGGTCGGATATGGTCATTTCTTCATTGAGCACAATAAGGGGCATCACCGTGATGTGGCTACGCCGATGGACCCGGCGACATCCCGCATGGGTGAGTCCATTTACTCATTCTCACTGCGTGAAATTCCCGGTGCTTTCAAGCGGGCATGGGATTTAGAGGAACAGCGCCTCAGTCGTTGTGGAAAAAGTGTCTGGAGCCTGGAGAACGAAGTTCTTCAGCCTATGATTTTGACCGCTGTGCTTTATGCGGGATTGCTGGCGTTTTTTGGCCCGTTAATGCTGATCTTTTTGCCCATTCAAATGGCCTTTGGCTGGTGGCAGCTGACCAGCGCCAACTACATTGAGCATTACGGATTGCTGCGCGAGAAAATGTCGGATGGACGTTATGAGCGTCAACAACCGCACCACTCATGGAACTCAAACCATATTATGTCGAACCTGATTCTGTTTCATTTGCAACGACATTCCGACCATCACGCCCATCCTACAAGGTCCTATCAATCGCTTCGCGACTTCAAAGACCTGCCTTCCTTACCATCGGGATATCCCGGAATGTTCCTGGCCGCAATGTTTCCCTCATGGTTTCGGTCGATAATGGACCACCGGGTGCTGGATTGGGCTAAAGGAGATCTCGATAAGATTCAGATTCAACCCGGCAAGCGTGAATTCTATGTGCGTAAATTTGGTGGGACTGATTCTGAATCAGTCGATACCGCAGCGTCTAAATGATCGGCTAATTAGAACTTATATACGTCGTTTAATTTATTTGCGTTGCAGAAAAAGAGCCTCTGACGTGCACCTGAAAGAGGGTGCGCGTCGGGCGCTACCAAAACAAAGACAATAATATCGTTTGAAAGGTGCTTTAAATGGCTAAACATCAATGCCCGGATTGTGGTTATGTATACGACGAAGTGGTTGGTGAACCGCACGAAGGCTTTCCTGCAGGAACGACCTGGGAAAAAATTCCTGAAGACTGGTCCTGTCCAGACTGTGCCGTCAGGGATAAGGTTGACTTCGTTGCGCTTCAAGAAGCGAACTCGGAACTTTCGGTGTCCGCAACCAATACAGCGGTCCGTACTGCCAGCCAAGCTAAGACCGAGGGAGCATCGCAGAAAGCAACGGACGCATCTACTCCTTCAGCTAAAAATAAAACAAAGCCCAAAGCGAAACCGACGCCTACCTCTTCAAAATCGCCCAAAGATTCGACTCAAAAAGATACCTATCGGAAGTGGGTCTGCATCACTTGCGGCCATATCTACGATGAAGCTCTCGGAGATGAAGCCGAAGGCTTCCCTGCCGGCACTCGTTTTGAAGATATTCCAGACGATTGGTGCTGTCCAGACTGTGGTGCCACAAAAGAGGACTATGTCCTCTATGAAGACTAATAATCCGATTAAAAATAACAACAGTCTCGTTCGGAAAGAGGTGATTTTATGATGCAGATTGCTAGTCTGGCGGAGGTTGAGCTGCCCAATGTGTCAACCAGCGATACGATTGATTCAACGTTCACGGCCCTAAAGCGGGCACAACTTGCGCGTCGCGGAAGTTTTACCTTAGAGGCTCGAATAGCGCAGCTCGACCAGCTGCGGGATTCAATTAAACGCAACGAATCAAACATCATTGCGGCTTGCGCGGCGGACTTTCGAAAACCCGCTCCAGAAGTCAAATTAACTGAACTCCTGCCGGTGCTTCAGGAAATTCGACACACTAAAAAACACTTGCGTAAATGGATGCGTCCGAAGCGAGTGGCCGCATCCGTTGGTGTTCTGGGTACGAAATCTTATGTTCGGCCAGAACCAAAGGGGGTGTGCCTGATTATTGCGCCGTGGAATTATCCGCTCAATCTTGCGCTCGGGCCTCTCGTCTCAGCGTTGGCTGCAGGGAACGGAGCCATCATTAAACCCTCGGAAATGACACCCCATACCTCAAAGGTGATTGCCAACATTGTCGCCGAAACTTTCCCTCCCGATCTGGTTTCCGTGATTGAGGGTGATGCCGCGGTAGCGCAGAAACTGTTGGCCTTGCCCTTCGACCATATCTTCTTCACGGGCAGTCCTGCGGTCGGCAAGCTGGTCATGGAGGCTGCCGCCAAGAACCTTTCCTCAGTGACACTGGAATTGGGGGGTAAGTCCCCGACCATTGTCGGTCCAGATGCCAACATAAAGAGGGCTGCAAGAAACATTGTCTGGGGTAAGTTTGCCAATAATGGACAGACCTGTATCGCCCCAGATCATGTTTTTGTGCACGTTAATATCGCAGGTCAATTCAATGAAGCACTTAAAACGGAAATTGGGCGAGTCTATGGAAAAACACCAGAAGCCCAGAAATCGACCGCCGACTATTGCCGGATTGTAAATCGACGTCATTTCCAGCGACTTTCAAAGCTGATAGATGATGCCAAAAACAAAGGTGCAAGAGTCTTTGAAGGCGGTGTTACAGATGCTGAAGAGAATTTTATTGCTCCGACGTTGATTTCAAATGTATCCAGCGACATGGATATTTCACGTGAGGAGTTATTCGGCCCGATCTTACCCGTTATTGAATTCGATGATATTGATCTGGTTATCAAGAAAATCAACGACAACCCTAAACCGCTGGCGCTTTACATATTCGACAAAAACGAGTCTTTTGCCAGGGATATTATCGAGCGAACGAGCTCCGGCGCTGTAGGAGTCAACCTTACAGTTGTGCATTTTCTGCATCCGGGTCTGCCGTTTGGTGGAGTTAATAATTCCGGGATAGGGGCGGCACACGGTGAATACGGTTTCCGCACTTTTTCGCATGAAAAGGCGTTGATGGAGGATAAACATTCTCTTATGCATCTTCTTTTTCCACCCTATACAGCCTGGGTCCGGCGTCTTATAGAGGCTGCTGTTCGTATTCTGGGCTGAGCATAATCAAATAATAAGTGAGTTATTATGTACGACTACATTATTGTCGGTGCGGGATCGGCGGGCTGTGTATTGGCCAATCGGCTTACGGCGGACTCTTCAAAGCGAGTAGCGTTGCTAGAAGCGGGCCCAAAGGATAAAAATCCACTCATACACATGCCTATAGGTATAGCACTCCTTTCCAATAGTAAAAAGCTGAATTGGGCTCTTGAAACCGAACCTCAAGAACATCTGAAGGAGCGCCGCCTGTTTTGGCCTCGTGGGAAAACACTTGGCGGGTCCTCTTCTATCAACGCCATGGTCTATATCAGAGGTCACAAAGCCGATTATGACCACTGGGGCCAAGTTGCCGGGACCGACCTCTGGGGATGGGATCGCGCTTTAAAATTGTTTCGCCAACTGGAAGATAATAAGCGTTTTGGCGCAGATTCTTACCATGGGGAGGGCGGTGAGCTCACCGTAAGTGAACTCAAATCAGTCAATTCGTTGAGTCGAGATTTTGTTCGAGCGGCACCTCATGTAGAGCTCCCGGTAAACACGGACTTTAATGGAGAGACGCAAGAGGGATTGGGACTCTACCAGGTGACACAAAAAAATGGTCGGCGCTGGAGTTCAGCGCAGGCATTTCTGCGTGTTGCGGAGAACCGAGCTAATCTTGATGTGCTAACGGACGCGCGGGTAACCCGGGTGGTAATGGACGGTAAGCGGGCAGTCGGCGTGACACTGTACCAGGGGGGCGAATATCGCCAGCTTAGACTCAATAACGGCGGTGAAATCATATTGTCTGGTGGTGCGGTTCATTCACCACAACTACTTATGCTTTCGGGAATCGGTGATAGCGAAGAGCTCGGAAAACACGGGATCCCCCTTGTGCATCATCTTCCTGAGGTCGGCCAGAATCTGGTTGATCATTTGGATATTACGATCATGCACGCGGCGAACTCACGTTTGCCCATTGGAGTTGCTCCCAGTTTCCTGTTTCGGGGCGTGAGCGCATTATTCTCATATATCTTTGCGCGACGTGGATTTCTTACCAGTAATGTTGCCGAGTCCGGAGGCTTTGTTAAATCCGAGCGCTCGTGCGAACGGCCAAATGTGCAATTCCACTTTTTGCCAACTTACCTGAAGGATCATGGACGAAAAGTGATGGCCGGGTATGGATACACCTTGCATATTTGCGATCTAATGCCCAGAAGCCGCGGTTTTATTGGCCTCAAAAGCCCTGACCCATTGGCCGACCCGTTGATTCAACCCAATTATCTCAGTAACCCCGAAGACATCAAAACAATGATCTCGGCTGTTAAATTTGGACGGCGGATACTCGGGGCACCAACAATGGCTTCACATAGTAAACGAGAAATTAAGCCCGGAAACTCGGTGTCTTCGGACGGTCAGATTGCGGACTTTATCCGGGAAAATGCAGAGACTATTTACCACCCCGCCGGCACTTGTCGTATGGGCGCGGATCCGGATTCAGTCGTTGATCCGGAATTAAAAGTCAGAGGGATTGAAGGGCTAAGAGTTGTCGATGCCTCGATAATGCCCAGTTTGGTTGCCGGTAACACCAACGCACCCACCATGATGATTGCCGAAAATGCAGCCGACATCCTCTTGGGAAATGTTTAGGTTCAAACCCGGATTATGCCTTCTACATTGGACCTTAATGACGCCAGATACTCGCGTCAACCAACTAAAAAACGACAGGAGATAAATGTGCTTGGCCAAATGATGAACATGGAGCTCACCGTGAATTCCTTGATCGACCATGCTGCTCGCTACCATGGAGACACTGAGATTGTGTCGATAGGAACGGATGGAAATCCCAGTCGATCTGACTGGGCAACTGTTTCGGAGCGGTCGCGACAACTTGCGTCAGCGCTTCGAACGGCAGGCTATGTCCAGGGAGATCGGTGCGCGACCATTTGTTGGAATAACGTGGGACACCTGGAATGTTATCTTGGCATCTCTGGTGGCGGGATGGTGTGTCACACCATTAACCCGCGACTGTTTCCAGAACAACTCGTTTACGTTATCAACAATGCTCAAGACAAAGTCATATTCTTTGACAAAACGTTCCTTCCCATTGTTTCAAATATCCGAGACCGACTGGAGACGGTTGAGGAATTTGTATTGATGTCCGAACCGGACGAAGAAATTGCAACGCAATTTCCAGGATTGTTGTTTTATGAAGAGTTTCTCCAGCGAGGAACGCCTAACGCGAATTGGCCTGAAATCGCCGAAAACCAGGCTTCAAGCCTCTGCTATACATCGGGCACCACTGGAAATCCCAAAGGGGTGCTCTATTCACACCGATCTACCGTTCTGCACGCGTTGGTAGCTGCTCAACCCGACGCATTGAATTTATCAGCGCGGGACGTGGTGATGCCGGTTGTTCCTATGTTTCACGTAAATGCGTGGGGGGTACCCTACATTACGGCGATGGTTGGAGCCAAGCTGGTGTTGCCTGGTCCTGGCCTGGATGGGCAAAGTTTGGTCAAGCTAATCGATTCCGAAAGCGTAACGATTGCGCTGGGTGTGCCCACGATTTGGCAGGGACTTCTTTCGGCTTTAGACGAGCTTGGCTCCTCGGCAAAGACGCTCAAACGGACGGTGATAGGCGGTAGCGCTTGTCCGCCCTCAATGATGTCGGAGTTTCGTAGTAAGTATGGTGTAGAAGTTGTCCATGCATGGGGAATGACAGAGACATCACCGATCGGAACCGTCAATGCTCTGCTGTCGAAACACAATACTCTTTCGGAGGAAGGAATAAACAAAATCCGTGAAAGTCAGGGCCGCCCTCCATATGGTGTGCAGCTCAAAATTGTGGGAGATGACGGACATCAACTGCCCGAAGATGGCGTTGCTCAGGGAAATCTCCGTATCCGTGGTCATTGGGTGGTCGCCGATTACTTTGGTTTTGAGCCAAATCAGACTCTTGAGGAAGACGGTTGGTTCGAGACAGGTGATGTTGCTTCGATCAATGATGATGGGTTTATGACAATACGTGACCGCTCAAAAGATATTATTAAATCTGGTGGTGAATGGATATCGACAGTCGAATTGGAGGGAATCGCAATGGGCCATTCTGCCATCAATGAAGCTGCCGTGGTGGCGGCCTCCCATGATAAGTGGGATGAACGCCCAATCCTGTTGGCAGTAAAAATGCCCGACGCAAATATTACTGAGGAGGAACTTCTTACTCATTACCAGGGGAAAGTTGCCAAGTGGCAGATCCCGGATCGCGTGATTTTTGTGGAAGCATTGCCACGCAATGCCACTGGGAAAGTATTAAAAAACAAGCTGCGTTCTGAATATGGGAAAGTGTTAGTCAATCAACCGGCAAGCTAATTAGTATCAAATACTTGGCATTTGTATTACGCCCGAATTCAGATAATAAGTGCACCACTCTTGGTTAAATGGTGAGAAGAGATCAACTGCCTGTTGGTGGTACTCTGTAATCGCCAAAAAACAAGAGTAGTTACCATGAGTTACAAGCAGTTGATCGAGGGACAACGATACCAGATAGAAGCCTACTTACGCGAGGGTTTCAGTTACCGAGAAATCGGAAGTCGTTTGAAAGTGAGCCACAGCACGATCAGTCGAGAGGTTCGGCGTAATAGAATTCGCGGTACGCATTATCTTCCTGAGGTTGCGCAATCAAAAACGGTTAAGCGACGGCGAAGTGCAGCAAAATATAGTGTACCAGCACTCACTGTTACGTTTGTCGAGTTTGGCTTGAATCAAAAGTGGAGTCCTGAACAAATAGCCGGTGTGGGTAAACTTATTGGCCAGCCAGTTAGTCATGAGTGGATTTATGGTTATGTACAGCATGATAAACTTTCAGGTGGCAAGCTCTATAAACAGCTGCGCCATGGCCGACGTAAATACCGAAAAGGCTGTCGCGCGAAGCGCGTGATTATCCGGAACCGCGTTGGTATTGAGCATAGGCCTGCTATCGTTGATAAAAAGAAACGCTTCGGCGATTGGGAAGCAGACACCGTATTAGGCAAAAACGGTACAGGTGCCATTGTGAGTTTGGTTGAGCGGAAAAGTAAGTTCTACCTAATACGTAAGGTGCCTGCGAAGAGCGCAGAAGAAGTCAGTCGTGCAATGATTGGTATGTTATGGCGCTATCGCAGGCATGTGCACACTATTACCGCAGATAATGGAACCGAATTCTGCGGGCACGAGTTGGTCGCTGAAAAGCTGAAAACAGACATCTACTTCGCCAATCCCTATTCGTCTTGGGAGCGAGGTTTGAATGAGAACTTTAACGGGTTACTGCGGCAGTACATCAGTAAAGGTACAGACCTGGGCACAGTAACACACGAGCAGATTGCGCAAGCGCAACGTGCTCTGAATTTGAGACCAAGGAAGTGCCTTGGTTACAAACAGCCAGAAGTTGTCTTTAATAAATTACGCGGAGCGGCCTAATTTAGCGAGTGGTGCACTTCGGACTTGAATTCGCGCGCAAAATCATAGTTTTACTTAAAGCCAATTTGCATTAATACCTAAAAGGATAACAAAAAGATGAAACATAAAATAAATAGTAAAGTCTCGTTAGTAGCATTCTTTTTACTTTCAGTTGCCGCAAGCTTGGCGAACGCTCAATCTGAGCCAGATTATAGTAGAGGTGATTGGGTAATTGGGCTGAACGCCACCAGAGTTCTGACTGATGAAGATTTGCGATCGCCCTCTGCGGGTGGTGCCCCCCTTCCAAATGCAAACCTGTCTATCAACAACGATACGACCGTTTCATTCGACGTGTCGTATTTTCTGAGTAATCAGCTGGCATTCAACGTTTTTGGCGGCATTCCCGCTAGTGCAGACCTTCAGGGCGAAGAGTCACTCTCTGGGCTCTTTCTTGGTCAAACAGATTATGGTCCGGTGATTCTTTCGCTTCAGTATCATGTCTTGACGGGTAGCAAGTTCTCTCCTTACTTTGGAGCGGGTGTAGGACGGATTTTCTTTTTAAATGAGAAGGATCGCGCACTAACCGACTTCGACGTCGAAGATACATGGGCCCCTGCGGTTCAGGCTGGTTTTCGCTGGAGGATACACAATAACTGGTCGGCAAATTTTGACGTTAGATATGCCCCCTTCAAGGCGGATATCACCGGTAACTTGGGCCCGGCCCCTGTTGAGGCAGAAGTGGAAGTGGACCCCACTATCGTGAGCATCGGTGTCGCATACCGCTTCTAAGTAAAGAGTTCGGGTGAGTCGTGCCGTTAAAGTTACCTGCGATCGGTCGATGCGAATGAGAGGTTGATACGCATCAGGTAGTAACACCTCCGATTGCAGACCTTTCCTTTAATCAACTAACAGAACCGTTACCCATGATGGACTCTATGAAGCAGTGGTTTGGACTGATACGGCACCGGGTCTATTTCCTTGTGGGATTGGGCGTCGTGGTGACTCTGTTGGCTGGCTCGGTGTCGTTCTTTGTGTTCAACACGCTCGATGTGGTGACTTTGATCTCGAGGGTTAAACCCATACGGTTAACGTGTTCAGGGCGAGATCCAGTCTGCACCAGTACGGGGTTCTGGGGACATCCCCGCCTAAAGTGACACATATCGCTGCAGCGCACGGTACGTAAGGCCTCCAGAGGCACCTTAATTTTCATTTTGCACAATTGATTGCATGATCTCATCCAAATCGAGCAGGTTTTGTTCAAAACTGAAACTGTAGGTCCCGTTCAAATTGATATTATGCCAGGCCACAGGTGAAACCTGCTTGATAATTTCGAGCTTCTTATCGTCACCTTCTGCCTCAAAATGCTCAAGTAATCGCGTCAGTATGAGCGAATTAAAATAGATAATGGCGTTGGTTAACAGCCTGGCACATTCATTCCACAAGACGATTTCGTCGTCTGATTTCCCTCGGAAACGATTGCCATTCACATGCGCAATGGCACGACGCAATTGATGATAAGCCTCCCCGCGATTCAAGGCACGCTGTACATAATTTCTTAAACTCGCATCGTCAATGTAATCCAATAAATACATGGCCTTCAGCATACGATTATACTCAGTCAGCGCTTTCAATAAAGGATGGTTTTGACTGTAGCCAGACAGCTTTCTAACAAGTGTTGCCTGCGTTATCGTCTTTTGCTGCAGCGATATAATAATGCGTTGAATAGTATCCCACTCATCGATTATTAGTGCTGTATTGATAGGCTTTTTCAATGAGAGCGTCGTCTTATTATCGTCTCCCTCACTCACATCAAAAAGGTCTGATATCACCGTTCCAAACTGAGCATAGCGCGGCGCAAAGGTATAGCCAAACAGGTTCAGCAAGGCAAAGTTCACATGATTAACCCCGTGTGTATCCGTTGACAATATATCCGACTTAATTTCAGAGGTGTTGTTATGAAGCAGATCCAAAATAAAGTGTGATTCATGTTCATTAGCACCGATAATTCGGGCATTCAATGCTACATGATTGGCAATCAGGTTCATCGATGTCAGTCCTTTGTTTGTGCCAAAATATTTCGATGAATATCGGGTTTTAAAAGTCTCCAACCGTGATTCGAATTTCTGCCCATCGGCACTGGCATGAATGAGTCCTTCTTGGATATTGTAATGCTTGAAGATTGATAATTTTGCTGTCGCATCGTTAATGGCATCATTGCCGAGGTTTAGCGTTTCTGGTCGCAAATAATTGGCTTGTACTGTGCGTAGGTGATCATATGACCGATCAGAGATACTAGCCATGCCATGCAAGCCGTAATACGTTCCATTGCCAATGAGTGCCGCCAATAAATCATTCAGATGATCACTCTGCCCAGACTGTACCTGACGAACATGCTCAAAGTACTTTAAAAAATCTGTCTCCTGGTGAACGAAGCGCAATACGTCAGCAACGTTGATGGGTTTCATGCGATCAAAAAAAGGATTGTTTAGCGCAGTTTTAGCACCGGAATACGGCAGCCGCCATTGGGTTTTACCCGAACGATTACGTAATATCACATTTCGATTGTCGCCTTCATCAATACGCTGGCAGACCCGCTGCAGCTTATCGCTCATCTCTTGTTCCATTGACTTGACCAGCTGGGCAGGATTGGTATTCATACTGTCTAACAGGGAGTCTTTGAGTAATTTGTCTTTCTCTTCCCAATGGATATCCCCAACCAGATCATCGTGTAATGCGCGATATTTGATGGCCGTGGGTATAAAAAGTTGACCATCCAGCGTATTTTGGGCTGCTAAATACAGCATGATCTCGTAACGTTCAGAGACTACGTTGTTATCCGCATCGATCACATACAATTGATGTTTGGACAAAATTAATCGCCGGTCTGCAGACTCCAACTCCCCGGTCTCTAACAACTCCTTTTGCATTCCATTTAGTTGTGCTGCTAATGCCTGCGTATTGTCTGACCCTTCAAACGTCAGACATAAAAAGATGGGGCGTATCAACTGCTGAATCAGATCCTGATGTTGATCATAATATTCCCAAATATAATCATTTTTCGTGCGTTTTTGCTTTTTCAGATACAGGCACAGTGATTCTATTTCCCGTGCTCCAAGTAAGTTTTGTACCCGTTGTTTTATTTGTTTAAATGACACTTGATCATCAATGGTATCGTCAATAAAAAAATATAATAATTCGGCTGCTTTACTGATATTTGCTGCCGCACCTTCCCAGTCTTTATAAGCCATCTCCTTAGCATACGCTTTTGCCTTTTCACGCAATTTTCGAACATGGTAGATAAAGCCATCGGCCAAACGCTCAATATTGATTTGTGCTCGCTCTTGAAGATAACAAAGTAAAAAGAGTTGCTGGGTAGATCGATCGAAGCGTTTCAGTTTGGTAATGGAGTAGTAATCAACCAACGTCGCATAGTGAAGCTGGTTCTGTTGCGATAGTGACAAAGCAGACACAACTTGATTTACTTCATTCATCCAGGGCTGAATGAGCTTGTTGACGTTCAATTCTTTTCCCAATTCGGGGGCAATAAAACTTTTGGCTGCCTGCTTAAGTTCTTTAACCGTTAGCGTGCTTTCCCCATCGACTAAATCAGCCAGGTTAGAAATTAATTCGTCGGATATGACTGTTTTTAATGTGTCAGAAAGCCGTTTGCGTTCCTGCTTAATTACCTGACTGATAATCCGCTGAAGTACGGTATATTTCGGGATAGTTATATGATTTCGAGCCAGATACTCGGTGCAGGCATCAAATAAAAAGCGTGGATCAATCCAGGATTTGGCAATCTGTTGTAAATAATATCTGAGAGGATCCTGATGTTGCTCTACTTCCCATACTTCAAAGTTCAACAGGCTAAGAATCTTGTCGTAGATGCGTGTTTTCTGCTTACTGCTAATACTGAAGCGGGGAACTTTAAATCTAGGGAAATATTCTTCAGCAATAAAGGTTAAGTCTTCCTTCAATTCCTTGTAAGCAGGATTGAGTTGTATGGGCTTGATCTTAAAGTAGCCCAGTAATGAAATAGCATAGCATTTATGATTTCGATCTCTGATGGATTTAATAGCGTCCTGTTCGAGGTCATTCAGAGCAAAGCTGACACGTTTTTCTTCCAATGACAGACTGGGAACGCCATATAAATCGTTAATTTCTGCTTCGTGGAGTATAGTCAGGCGTTTTGAATTAGGCATGGGCTTCTCGCAAAACCCGAAATATTACTATAACTATGATTTCAAGCTAATAATGAAAATTAAGTCACCTTTGTAGGCCTTGTGAGGCGTGGGCTGTAGCAATAAGTGTCACATTAGGCGGGGATGTCCCCAGAACCCCACATCCCCATTCCGTTATTTTCATAGCAAACAGAAGCTTAGTGTGACAAGAAATATTGAAACTAAGACTCCATCAAAGTGGTTATTCAAAGAAAATATGCCAATAAAGTTCGAAACTTATTTGTGGATACCTAGATTACAAAACCGACAGACGGCTCTGTACGTGAAGCAGACGTCTAACATTCTTTCCTGTGAAAACACAGATTATGTTTTTTCAGGGCAAACGGGTGTTATTATGAAGTCTCATTAATAAGCTGTTAAGTTTCTAGGAGTAGCTAATGAAGTTTTTAGCCGGAGATTCAACTGATGTGGATTTATGCCATGTATTAAGTCACGAATATTATCGTTGCAATGACTCCTTTAAGCAGTTCTGCTTTTTCGCACAAAAAATGATTTTGCAAGGCCAGAATCGAGAAACCTCATACAGGGCATACAATGCTTATGCTGACTTCATTCATCATTTATATGAGTTCTATTTGGGCTGTCTCGCAAGAGATAACAAAAACACGAACATAACTAATAAAAAGGGTGAAGAGCGAACACAAATTATTGAAGGCTATATTACTCATCACGCTCAGAGAATCTTAAATGGTTATCGGGACTCAATAAAAACCGGTACAGCACCGGATTGGGTAAATGATATAAACTACTATGATGTCACTGTACCCACTGATTTTGCAAAAGACTTCAGGGAGTACAGAAACAAGGTATGCGGGCATGTTGCTTACGAGCGTTCATCTAAATTGAGCCTGAGCCAGTTTTATAATAAATACCACAAGTTTCTTTATCTAATGTATCGTGATGCTATGCATTGGTGGGGCAAAAAGGGCGAAGAATTTCCCGACCTGAAAGAAATAACTGAATTTACTGTGATGCTAGAAAATGAAAAAACTTAACAAAGCCGCGAGTGCTGGCAGCGTTAAGTAGCTATACGGAGTATCAGGCTATCCAACATGAAATGTTCAAATGGATGATGAAAAATAACCTTAATTGGTCTGCTATTTTTCATAATCACATTGACGTAATTTTAAAAGAAAAGGTCAAAGAAATTCCCGAGATAGAAACTTTATCTGATAAAGATAAGGTTTATTGGAAGAATATCTATGAAAACAACTTCCCTAAGCTATTAAGGAACACAACCTTTCTGATGATGTTTGGGCATTTCGAAGAAATGCTTTACCTCCTGTGGAAACAATACAACCCATCAAACATTGAATTGACAAAAAGGGTTTTGGAATTACTAAATTTAAAACTTTTATTAAAACAACACTGAAAACAGATATTGGGCAGCATCATGCATATCAACAAATATCTGATGCGCAAAAAATTAGAAACTCTTTGCTTCATATTGCGGGGCGAGTGTCGCTGTCAAAGGACGCTCAAGCATTAAACGAGTTAATTGCCCGAAAGCCTGAAATGTATAGTATTCATCTAGATAGAGTGCAATTAACTTATGATGGCGTCTTAAATTTTCAAAAAGCAGTTCGCAGTATCACTGAAGAGCTACTAAACAAGGCGTTAAAGTCGGATTCGTAACAGTTGGCTCGATCCCGCTTAGCTTCACAACATCGCCAATTATTACTCACCGCTTAACACGGCGTTGAACGTCTGTTTGTCTAAAGCAGTCGCCTACCTGCCGAATTGCTAATGTCTGGTTATCGCTCATTTACGACCGTCGCCCAAACTCCTTTTGGGGTAAAACCTTGCCAGAGCGAAAATTAAAGTGTCTACATATGGATTCGATAGTCCATTTATGGGAATTGTGAAGCCATGGGACAGCTATTTTAGAGGCTATATAGATAAAACGAGTCCGCTAAAACTTACCAACTTTACATTGTCGCAAACAGTGTTGATTGGATGTATTGGGATCAAGCACGGTTTTTAGTTAATGGTGAATTAGTGTCATTAACAGCGACCCGCGTAGGCTATGATGTTGAATGTAGCGAATATATGACATCTAACTAAATCGGTTATGCTATAAAAAAGGCCATCACCCAACTGATGGCCTTTTTATTAGAATAAATTATCCAACGGATTATCGTTTTGCCCAACCAGTGGATTGGTTTTTTTCAGGGCCGGTGTGACTTCTTTAATCAGGCACATAGGCTGGACACAGTAATCGCCAACAGGGATTTGCGACTTTTCTGGGCACTGCTTTGCGCTCACCTCTAACGTGTCTTCCTGAATCAGTGTACCGTCGGTGTCGATCATAAACATCTTCGTTGCTTGTGCGCCATCTGTGACCTTGAACACCACTTTCGCATCTTCATGGTCACAATTGAAAATGAGCTTGGTGTCTTTAATGCCACTTAAAATGGCGTCGGTATCAAACTCACTAGCATATACAGAACCAAGCATGCACGATGCGCTGGTAAGCGCCAATAATAGTCTTTTCATTACTTCATTTCTCTCTGATTGTTTCTGGTCTGGACGTCCGAATACCCTAAAAAGGGCGCAACGCTGAATACGATAAACAGCGTACAACCAATCATGATTAGCACTACGCTTTCGACACCTTGGCTAAACATCATGCCCATGTAGGCAATAAGAACCCCTAACGTTGAAAATACTGTGTTAAACGACATATTCGCCCCTTAATACCCAATTAGTACTGAACGATTCGGATGGAATTTGCTGTACCTCTCTCCAACCGATAGCGTCACAATTTGCTGTGGATTCACGCCAAGCTCCAGTAATAGCGCCTTCACCGATTCAGAGCGCTTCATGCCAAGCGTGTAGTTGTAACTTGCCCCACCTTCTGATGATGCATTGCCCTGCAATATCACCTTCTTATTGGGGTTAGCCACCAAATATCTTGCATGCGGCTCCACGACTTCTGCCGAGTCAAAAGGAAGAACTGCCGAGTCAAAGTCAAATGTCACAATATGTGAAATCCGAGCATCCATGACAGCAGGTGGCTCTAACATCGCTCCTTCGTCGTCACCCGTCAGATAAACATCCTCTTCGTTAGGTGTGTTGGTCGCGCATCCAGCAACCATCAGCACACACAACGTCGATACTGCTACACTATTCACCTTCGGCATCATTCTTCCTCACTATCCCGACGAACTATTCTTCTTTTGCTTCAACAACTTTTGCTGGGTTGTTCTTTTTCTTAACTTCATGAGCACCAAAACAAGCGACACCCACAATAAAGAAAAGGATCCATTGCTGTCCTGCTGCGCTTACATCATCTATGAACGCAAACAGTCCATATAGAAAAAAACCAAACGCCAATAGCCAAAGTGCTTTCTCACCTCTATCTAATCGGTTGTAATACTTTAATGCGTTCATAAGACTCTCCTAGTAAGTTCAACTTTATTATAGGGCGATGCTAGACAGCGTTTTTCCATAGACCGCTTGATTTTGGGGTTTGTAATTTAGCTTTGTACTGGGATGCGCTGTAGTATTAGGGTACGATTGAAACATAACATGTCACGTTGGAGCGTTATGAAACTCAAAGAAATGATTGCACTGGCAGAGTCGCTTGTTGAGACTGGTGTGCTTGTTAAGACCATGAACTCAGTCACGATGGGGCTTAACATTATGGGCTATAGTAATACCGAAGTGTTTAAACGCAGTGCCTCTCTCGCCCCAATTCCATTCTATGCACCTAGCGACGAGCAGGGTAAGGGCGTCGTGGACTTTTGTGGACAATTGAACGCGATGATTGCCCACAAAGCAGCAGCCGAAGAGTTGCTCATTTCATTCCCCCATCACCTTATGTATGGGAATGACATCGAAGCCAAACTTGATGTTTCTCGCCGTTACCAACATATTATTGAAACGCTGTCCTTTATGGACAAAAAGTCGGTTTATGAAAGCTTGGGAACAAAAGATAGCAATCAGGCAAGAGCTATTGGCCGCCTTGTGAAAGGAGGAAAGCTCATTGAACTAAAAGTTGGCGCGTTGACAGATCCAATCTATCCGACGTTTCAATTCGATGAGAACGTTGTGCTGTATCCCGGCATTGAACATGTAATAACACTATTGACAGAGCACGGCAAAACCGTCTTAGAATTTTGTGAGTTGATACAAGACGAAGCTACGTTTATGGATTGTGTTAAAAAGACGTCCATAAAGAACAAAAAGCAGCCATTTACCGTATTTGAAAGTTACGATAGCGTCGAACAGCTGTTTGAGCAGTGGCTTTCAGACAGTTTGTTTTAAGTACATAGGTTTAAGGGAGTAGGGTAGGTATATGACAGGTGAAAGGAGCGTTGAAACTGCACAACAGCAAGGTGGTGAAAACGTTACCTTGCCATATATCAGCGAAGAGAGACTTAACCGCATACACAGAGAAAACTCGATTAGTATGTACAAAGGGCTCCTTTTCCTGCTTGTCATTTTGTCCGTAGAGCACTTCTTTCTCTATTCTTTGTATGGTGTGGCCGACTCGATATTGAATCTTTTTTATGAAGATATTGATATTGGCTTAAGCGATATACGCGCCACTGAAGGGATATTGTGGGCGCTTATCATCATTGCCTTTATACAATACAAGAAACACTCGCTCACTGTGAAATGGAATGCAGATGGATTTTCCATACCCATTTTATTTCCTCGCACCCTGAACGAAAAGGAAAAGCTTAAGTTAATGGATATTATGCAAAACCATGAATGTACTGTCCCTTACTATAAAAGCGTTATCGCGGCTGGGCGACCACTCAATAGCGTCGATCTTGATTACATCAAAATGAAATCAAAGCATTGTAAAAACCGTTAGATGCAGAACTTACACAACTTTTTTATTGGACACCTCGAATAAGCTAGCTCTATTGAAAAAAAGGTACTTCTGTCTAATTAAACTCAATATTGTTGCCTAGAACACAACTCAGACCGCATACAGGTAACAACGTAATAATTGATTTTTAAAAAGGAGAAGAACCAATGAACTATTTCTTGGACGGGGTTAAACGCTACGTAGATTTTTCAGGCCGAGCACGACGAAAAGAATTTTGGATGTACTTCCTGTTCTATACCATTTTTTATATCGTCGCGACCTTCATAGAAGAAGCAACGGGCAACCCGTTTATCACGTTAATCTATGCACTCGCTTTAGCGTTACCGACCATCAGTATTGCTACTCGACGTTTGCATGACATTGGTAGAACCGGCTGGTGGCAGCTATTAGGTGTTATTCCATTGCTTGGTTTTATTGTTCTTATCATTTTTTACGTTCAAGATAGTAAGCCTGACAATAAATTTGGCCCAAACCCAAAAGAAGCATAAGTTATTGATTTCATGCATGATAATCGGAATTATCATGCATGAACTTTTATGTGCGACACTATGATTATAGAACTTAATTTAGTTCACAAATACTGTAATTCCACCACTTCGACAACACTGATAAATACGTTCAAATATCCAGCGCATCGATGGCGTTTCGCATTTCCTCATCGGTGGTGTCGATATACACTTGCGTTGTTTTAATATCCGCGTGACCAAGTACATCCTTCACCAGCGATATGTCGTTACCGTTCTTAAGCAAAGTGGTGCCACAGAATCGTCGCAATGCATGAGGCTTGATTGTCATGCTGTCAGGGAGCGACAGAGAGCGCTTTTCCAGCATGTTATATATTGCTTGGCCCGTAATGGGTACATCTAATGTTTTGTCGACTTTTCCCCACCTGCGCACCCGGCAAAAGAGATAACCGGCTTGATTGGTTCGCACTTCATCTAACCAACGATTGATGCGACCTCTGACTTTTTTGGGTACCGGAACTACACGCTCTTTATCCCCTTTACCAATGACGTTTAGCTTTCCTTTTTCCCGTTCATACTGCGCTACAGTCAAGTCACACACCTCCGCTCTCCGCAGCCCACAATTCGCCATCAACGAAATAATCGCCGCGTCACGTATACCCAATGGAGAATCATCACAGGTATCCATAACCGCTTTCAATAACTCTTTTTCTACCGGCTCTCGGTTACGTGCCAATCGGGAACCCTTGTAAAACTTTACGCTTCGCAGCTTTTCATACGCTTCAGTCGTGAGTTGGTCGTTCAGGTAGGCCGCTTTGAAAACCCCGCGTAATGCATTAACATACAAGTTGACGGTGGTAGGTTTGAGTTTTTTAACCTCGCGTAAATGCTCTATCACAATATCGACATCCGTGGGTTCAATGGATAACCAGTCGAATTGATTGTGAGTTTGCGCACCAAATATTCGGACGATATTGTTCAATATTGACCCCATCGTTCTACGGCTGTTTTTTGAGCGCAGCGACATCAAATATCGATTAGATGGTGATAAGTGTCCCTTGTACGGCACAGACAACAAAGCGGATGATGAAGAGTCTACCTTTACTATTTCATGATGCGTTATGTTTTTATTGTCACTCATAGTTCTCCTGCTCTTTTGTTTTTATTTTTTCGTGACGCAACACGTTTTATTACACATGTGACCTAGATAATAGCTTAATTCATTTTCATACCTTGTCTACTTATTAAAACAGATATTTACATAAGTAGGCTTTTCATAAACAAAACTCCTAAATCACGCATAGCAAATGAGAATCATTCAAGAACAGCTGAGAGTTAAAATACTTGAAGTATAAAAAAACTTGGTGGTAAGCGCTTTTGCCGATACTGGCTGGTGTACTTGTCACATAGAAGAGATATTTAGTGTTGTATTTGTTTCTTTGAATTTTAATCTGGCTGGGATCTTCTGGAGCAAAAAGACGACTCATATACTCGCAAAGATTTGAGATTTAATTCTTTATCAGGTCTAGATAAAATATAATCTGCGGACCGAAAGATTGAACAATAAAGAATTCTTAATGACCTTTGCTACTGAATATTTTGCGCTTACTGGTGAACGTCTATCACGTCCAATTATTGAAGAAATCTATGAAGGATTACCAATAAGCGCAGCTGATGTTGTACAAAGTTCGTTATCGTTGACAACATTTGAGGCGTGTAAACTGCTCCATTGCTCTCAGTCTACACTCAAAAGAAAAGATTTCAGGTTGAGTGCTTTAAGCAGTGATAAGGCGCTACTTCTTATCCGCGTCGTACAATATGGCGAAGATACGTTCGGAGACAACCTGCATCTTTGTAAATGGATTCGTTCACCAAGCTTAGCTTTCGATAACAAAACACCACTAGAAATTATGAGTTTTTCAATAGGAATTGACCTCGTTTTAGAGTCGTTGCGAAGACAGAAACTCTCATTTGTAGCTTAGAGTATCAGAAGCGAAGACATGTCTATCCCATACGACCAAAAAAGCCGCTTTCGCGGCTTTCTGCTATCAGTTGAGTTGATTAGGCTCAACCAAAGTTGTGTCGAAACACCTTTGCTAGAGGTGTTGAGTATAAGCCTATTATCTGAATACGCAATAACCAAGCGCACCAGTCATTTAGAGTTGGCGACTATTCCTATCTAATTCCAATATTGTGTCGATATTCGTATGGTGAGCCATCCAATCCAGCATAGCTAATAACAAGTTGAAGGTCTGCGTTCATAAGAAAGTTTGCCAATTCTATTTCGCACAGGGTCCTGTCGGCTTTTGTCTTGGTCAAAAGCGAAACCTCTTCCCCCGCCGAAATCGCAGCCCCCTTTTTGAGGGCGCTTGTGCTAAAACAAAGAGGATCTAATCTAAGTGAAGAAAAGATTGAAGCCCAACGCATATCATTGAGCAAGTATACTGTGCCATCTACTTCGAATTGTGCATTTTCTATCAATGCTGTACCGGTCCCTTTGTTTTCAATATAGAGCCCATCGGAATCTTGACCAGTAGCACGTGGCGACACCTGAAGATATGGTTTTATTGTTAGACTATTATGTGATTGTGTTATGTGGCTTTGCCAAAAAGAATTGGCTAATGCAATTAGTGAAATGACAATAGCTATTATAGAAAGGCTATTTTCCGACGACAATGATTTCATGGTGAAAACCTCCTGTTATGCAAATTCAATGCGTTTTAGAACCGCAAGTTTAAACTATCCTGTAGATGTGAAATCCAGCGTTTGGCATTAATGCTCTTTGTTGATTGATTACTCAACTTTTCGGTCTTTACCAGATGAAGCCCTTCGTTTACGCTCAACTTGTACGTAAACAGTATCAGTCGTTGCACTGCTTGAATGTCCTAAGTCTTCCGATAGGTCCTTCAATGGACGATCTCTTTCAATTTCCATACTGGCACCTGTATGTCTGAGATAGTGTGTCGTGGCTTCATTCAATTTCTGAGCCGCGTCAAGACCGTGCTTTGACTTCATTCTGTCAAATGCCGCATCAAATACTTGTTGAATGAGCCTAGAAATTTGCCTACTGGTTAGGCCACCTCGACCACGTATTTTTTCAACCAAGATAGTTTGTTCACCTTTAGACGGTAGAGGTGAAAGACCTCGCCATTCACGGTAACGTTTAAGGAAAGGTAGATACCCTGATGGCACAGTAATATCACGGATCTTTTTTCCTTTTCCATAAGCCTTAAACCACCAGTTATTATCCTCATCTGTCCAAAAGTGGCTCATCATGGGTGTCCAATCTTGACGTTCTGACAGCTCAGAAAGCCTTAAAAACAAGGTTTTCATTGTTGCCACAACAAATAAATTACGCTCCAGTAATGGATCGTTTTCAGCCAGTTCGACAGCAGTATCTAACAAGTATTGCCATTGTTGTTCGGTCAAACGACTGATTTTTTTTACCTGGCTATCTTTTATTAAGTGTTTACAGTCACGTTTTGCTAACGGTATGGGATTACCAAAACAGATCTCTTCATCGATCAAATGCCGGAAAAAAGAGTTTAACGCCACAAAGGTAGACTCAAGTGTCTGTAGCGATGGCTTGTATTTTTTGGGATCAAGCACACGTTCTTTGTCGTACTTTGGTGGTGTCTGTCTGAATGGTGTCCACTTAGGGTTTGAAGCAAAGTAACCATTCTCTAGTGAAAACCGATCATACAATTGCGAGCTTATCCAATTTACCGGGGGTGCCACGCAAAAGTCGATATAGCGCAATATGTCAGCTTTTCGCAAATCATCAACCGGTTGTTTGTCGACGAGAAACCCCCACAGTAGAAACTTTTCGATATCGTTCCTGAAACGTGTATAAGTATGCTGGGATTTGTTTCGTCCAATATACAATAAGTAGTCTTTGGCCCAATGCCAGTGTTGTTTAACCCATTCAGGCTCTTGATTGAGAAACTTGGTTAATTGTGGATAGTCTGCTGATTCGTGCTCGGACAGTTCGTTATAGGTCGGAAACAAAGGAATAGGTTTTCTTGTGGCCACGGCACTGATTACGTGATTCTTTAATGTACCCCACTATAATACGCTCAACCCCTTATGTCTAATACTGAGAAGTATTAGACAATTTAAGGTTGTATCTGTGTTAGTACCGATTCAACCTAAAACCCAATAATTGTTTCGATATCATTCGGCCCCATTTTCTCCCAGATGATATCATTATTTTAATTGAGCGAATTATGAGATATCACTTTGCATGCAATACATGAATTTCACTCTGAAGGAAACGTGTGAAGGTCTTTTTATCCAAAAAAATGAATGTTGGGTCAACAATGAAAGGAGAATCTATTTAGTCTCAGCAATATTTAATGTGGCGCGTTATTCTTCAAAAGATTTTAAAAATCTAGGTATCGATTTTCCTCCAAGCATAAGAAAGTCTGTTATAAAACGACAAGCTGAATTCCTAGCTGGGCGCTATGTTGCTCGTCAGGCCATGATATTAGCTGGTTACTCTATTGATAACGTCCCCACTATACAAATAGGTGAAAAGCGAGAACCTATTTGGCCACAAGACGCTATCGGCTCTATCTCTCACAATTCAACCCGAGCTTTATGCATTTTTCAACCATTGATGCAAAGTGCACTTATGGGGATTGATATTGAAAATATTATGACTAAAGAGGTCGCCTGCGATATCAGTGACCAAATTCACAGCTCAAACGAATTGATGATTTTAGTCAATGCTGGCTTCGATTCGAACGTGGCAACAACGCTTATTTTTTCCGCAAAAGAATGTTTGTTCAAGGCATTGTTTCCTCGTGTTAAAATGTATTTTGGCTTTCAATGTGCAAAAGTAACAAAGGTTAGCGGAACAAATAAAACGATTGTTTTAAGGCTTGATGATACATTCGCAAAGGAGCATCAACTTGCTCATGACTATACCTGTTTCTTTGAGCTGAGTAATCATGAGCTAGTAACACTAATGTATTAATGTCAAGCTAAGCATCTTATGTGCCTATGCAATCGAAGCTTTGTAAAATAACGACAATCACAGTCGACCTCACCGAGCTTTATAGCGAATCATTTTTTCATTGATTTCGTGCACAATGTGGGATTTATCCATAATTACCCTCATTAACAAATGGAAGTTGCTTAGACAACAAAGCTGTTGAGGCTCATATCGAACACCCCAAGGCCACTCGCCATGTCGGATACTGACAATATAAAAACTGACCTACATGGAATGGAACCTCGCACTTTAACCTTCATCAGGTTCAGAAGGCATATCTTACTTTTAGGGTGAACAAATTTTCCCTGACATCTCGAAATGAACGTTCAAACAAGTGCGAATTATCTGCAATTACCAGATTATCTGTAAAGTAGTCCCCCTGGCGGGCGTACACTACGATGATTTCTGACAGCGGCGCAAAAAAGTATCGATATTTTACCTGCATAGAAAACTGGCTGTCTGCGAAATCTTCCGCTTTCCCCTGCGATTCTAATTCCCTACCTGAGATATCAAAAAGTTCCCGGCCCCTGGCAGATAAACCGTTCCATTGTACCCGGGCATTGATTTCCTGGTTCTGAGAAATAAGCCATAAAAACTTAAAGTCTACTTCCCTGAAACTGCGTTCAAAACGCTCCAACTGCCCGGTTCCACTGCCAATCAACCAGTCATCACTCTCAAGAAAGTAGGCGCTCAACTCCATGTTCACTTCATCATTGAACGCATAGAGAAAAGTCGGCTCCATGGCATGAGTCCAACCACTGAGGCCCTCCTGAAAATAATTCCAGGCGAAAATAAATTGTGATCTATTTCCTGATGGGGTGGCCACTTCGGCATAAAAATTTTTTTGAGAGGGCAACTCAACAGAACCATAGCCAAAAGAAATCAAATCATCCAAACCGGAAAGTTTGTAATTGATTTCCATCATATATTCCCAGGCATCATTATCCGTTAACAGTCCGAAAAAGTAGAGATTGCTGGCAAGTTGCTCACTTTCGAAATTTCGGCTTAGTGTTGTGTTAGCTTCAAGATATATTTCAGGCACCCGACTGTGCAAATCATACAAAGTTTTATCTGCCATTAGATCTAGTTTCTTGATGTTATTACGTTCAAGAAAACCCACATCATCCAGTTCCAGTTTTTCATCAAACCAGAGTAATTGAGCTGACAGGTTAGTGTCGCGGTCAATGGCATATCCGCCATCCAGATAAAGTCCCCTACCATTACTGCGTTGTTGCTCGTCGATACGCGAACCAAGCAACATGCCATCTAATACCCATTTCTCAGACCACTGGTTTACATCCACAACAGCAGTGTAAGCTTTTCGAGCAATTTCTGGGCGATCAGTAAAAGTCAACAGCCCCCCCACATAACCTTGTCGTAAATGCGTCTTACCACGAGCAACGAAGAAGGATTTGCCTTCGGTATCACCCAAGTCTTTTTCTGATGCATACAATAATCCTGTATCCAAACTATTGCCTACTGACACAAACTTTCCGGCATAATCCAGTTCAGCAGGCAGGCTCTCTTCGCTATCTGTGGAGGCACCGATTCTGCGGGTATTGACTAAAATGAATTGATTGTCGTCATCTTTTAAGTTGAAGAGACTGTGATTTTCGGTGAAAAATGTCCTGTTTTCTGAGAAAAACACCTCTATGGGTGAAAAATTGGCAACCAGTTCATCAGCGTCCGCTGTGCCGAAGTCAGGGGTGACGGTTGCCATGAGGAGTTTATCAGCAGATGGTCGATATAAAAGATCACCACCGATATTGTGCTCAAAGGTTTCTTTTTGGATATCGTATTGCAGCGTTAACTGCGGAATAAAGGTGAAACTGGAGGCGATATCCACTGTCGCCGTTTTTATTGGATACAGCTCTCTTAAGAAATTGTCACGGTTCCAGCGGGTATAAGGAAATGAGTAATCGTTTCCTTTTTTTCTGTGTACCCGATTAAACCAGATACCAATTTTCTTTTGAGCGAGTTCTTGTTCCGGCACATATAAGGCGATATTCCATGGCAGGAATACCTCACTGTACCAGGCCTGTTCATCTTCGGAAACAGCAAAACGCCAGTCTCCCTCCCATTCATCGCTGAACTGGTTACCATTGACGTAGATACCTTCACCAAAGCCTCCACCAAGGGCAACTGTAAACTCAAAAGCACTGGTGCCCTTGCCTTCAAAATCGACAACAATCCGATTAAAGTCTGAGCGAATTAACTGATCCTGACGATTGTAAATTCGGGTTCGCGTTTCTTGTTTTTGGTAGTTTACAAAACCAATATACAAACCGTTTTCGTCACTAAAAAAGCGGGCCAAAGTCTTTTCTTCTGCCGCCTCTCCCGTATCGGGATCAGTAAACACAAATTCATCAAATAATTTGGCTGTCTGCCACTCGGCTTCATCTAATTTGCCATCAATGGTGATCTGAGAAGCCTGTGTTACAGCGCAGGCTGTAAACAGAAAGATACTGAAAACCGTTTGTCTACAAAGCATAACCGAGACAGACATCGCAGAACTAGCCCTCACCCGTTTGCTCCTCGAGTAAACGCGTGAACAAGGTTTGGTAGAGCTCGGCGAGCACCGCGATGTCTTCTGCTGCCACGTGTTCATTTTCCTGATGAATAGTTTTGTTGGGTAAACCCATTTCTATTACTTGCGGACAAATGTCTCTAAAAAAGTGTCCATCTGAAGTCCTGCCTGAGGTAGAACCCCTAGGGAAAACACCTAATTTTTGATGGATAACTGTTTCAGCCTCTTTGATTAACGAAAGCCGTCCTTCGTTATCTGGAGTGACTGACTCAAAAGCAATTAGCTCTTGCGTTAATGAGATCGCGTCTTCGAAAAGTGGATTTCCTTTTAATAGTGACTGTGCCTGCAAGTTCATGCTGATTTATCCTTCACAATGAATGGTAGTTCGCGCCAGTGTATCTGAGCTACTAAGGCTCAATCGGGAAATCTGAGCCCTTGTGATTTCCTTTTGGATGAATGGGAGGTGGTGTAATTGCGCCTGCTGCGAATAAAGGCATGCCTGCTGATAGGCATAATCATTGCTGGCATCATAAGACTGAGAATAGGTCATGATGCCTCTTGCATTCACCTTTTCCTTGCTAAAATCGACGGCCATAATCCAACTGGAGCCGAAACGAATATGATACCCCTCAGTAGTTAAATCCGAATATAATTCTTCCTCAGATTCATGGCCTAATACCGCATCGTAATAATGACGGGCTTGCAGAGTATTGTCCCAAGTCCATGCAGCGACCATGTTAAATCCACCTTCTTCTTCGAAAAGCCCAGGCCAGAACCATTTTTGTTCTGCTGAATTGCCTTGCGGGGTAGTCGCGTCGAAAAATTGGTTATCTGCGATACTGCTATGCAAACTCATTCCCGCCTTATCAAGATTCACAGCAACATGGGCCAGCTTCGCCAAATTTTCAGCAGATTTTGTGAAATCTTTTGGCGTGTTCAAAGGATCTTGCACTGAGAACAAAGTACTAAAGTCTTCTTCGGTATCAATCATAAATGCCAACTCTCGCAACAATAAACTGCCTTTGGCATCTTTATCAAATAGACCATTCAATTTGCTGATCACCTTACAAGCCTGGGGTAATATCTGTTTGTATTCGGCTTTTAAGTTTTTTATCTCAGTAACCAGCGCAGTGTTTTTACACAAACTACGCTGGTCAGGCAATGTGAAGACGAATTTAATAGTGATAGAAGCCTCTACCCGCTTTTTTACCTAAGTAACCTGCATCAACCATTTGTTTCATTAATGGACATACGCGGTACTTTGGGTCCTGAAACTGTTCATACAATACGTTCAGCGAGTAAACCACTGTATCAATCCCAATCAAGTCCGCAGTTTCCAATGGCCCCATTTTATGGCCAAAACACTCGCGGAAAATCTGATCAACGCTTTTTGGTTCAGCGAGACCATCTTGTACTGTAAAAGCCGCTTCATTCATGAACAAGTGAGATACTCGATTAGATACGAATCCTATGCCATCCTTAACAAGGATGCTTTTCTTACCAAGCGCTCCAAGCGCATCCAAGCAGCGAGTTTGAGTAAGTTCACTAGTCAAACATCCGACAATAACCTCGACGCTCGGCTTGAGGTAAACGGGATTCATAAAATGAACACCAATAACTTGTTCCGGGCTCTTAAAGAATGAACCTAATTTAGTGACAGGAATACATGACGTATTTGCAGCCAAGACTGCGTCAGCGTCAATGACTTCTCCGAGCTGATCATATAGATGACGTTTCAATTCAACATTTTCTGTTATGTTTTCAACGACTAACTTACAACCCGCTAGTGCTTTTAGTTCTGTTGTGAAAGTGATATTTGATAACACTTCGCGTATTGGCTTTTGCTTAGCCAACGGCGTCAGCATTGGCGCAAAGCGTGCCATTTCTTCGATTTTTGCCAAGCTTGACTCACATTCATCGGGCCCTTTCTCAACTAAAAGCACAGCACTATCACGTAATGCACAATCAAGCGCCAAACTGGAACCAATGTTACCGCCACCTATTACTCCAATTTTACTACCCATAAATGTTCAGCTCCTTATCTTTATGTATCAATTTATGCATTAACCTTCTTAACCAACGTATCAAGTTCCACTTCTTCTGAGAGCACATCCCAAGTTGCGAACAAGGAAAGTCCCGATGATTTAGCGACCAGAATGGATTCAGCATTGTCCAGTTGACAGCGATATTGAGGTTCATATTTTGCCTCTCGGATATCGTGGCATATTGTACGGACTAGCCTAGTAGCATACCCTTTACCTCGCTCTAAAGGATGAGTAATGACGCCTATATCAGCAATGTGCTCATCACCATCAGGGTAAGCACTCGCTATACTTACTAGCCTCCCATCAACAAAGAGTCCTCTGACCATCCAGTGATCTAATTCAACATAGGCGTTATCCAAATCCGCTTCTGAGCAGCTTTTTTGGAAAGCATCAAAGGACGCATGATCACTCTCTGACAAAGGCCTAACATCCGGATCAGCGATAAGGCGCTGCTTTTCTGCATCAGCAAAATAAAACAAGTAATCTTCACCATGCAAATGCAGTCCTTCTCTGCTCAGAATATTGCGCAGTTGCGCAGGATCAGAAGGCGAAGTGCTAAACATGCCAATTGTCTTATCGGCAATGTCCGGTAGCATAAAAACTAACGTCGGGCTGTTTTCCATCTCTAACAATACTAATTTATCTTCACACGCATCGCTGACATATACTTCAACATGTTCGGTCGCCAATTTGCGCTCACTGGATGCTTTCAGCGCTGTCCAATATCTGTGAATTGCCATAGGCACCTGGTCGTATTGCAAAATAGGTATTGATGCCAACACCTTTGCTAAATCAGTCATTAAATCACCATTAGTTGTATTAGTTTGCTCGATCTGAGCTCATTATCTTTTGAATAAACCAGTCCAAAAATTTCGCGGACCTAAATAAATAAAAATGATCGCCAGAAAATGTCGTTATCTCTAGTGGCTTTTCGAAACAGCGTTGCCAAAGGTAAAGGCTTTGCATCTCCACATGAGGGTCATCCTCCCCGCCGACCAAAAAAGCCTTGCATTCCAGTGGCGATTTTGGCAGTCGACTCAGGTCGTGCAACAAAGCCAAATCGTTACGCATAGTATCTATTAGATACTGTCTCATTTCGGGATCATCTATCAATGCTTTGGGTGTCTCTCCATATTCCAAAATAAGATCTATCAAAGCCTCATCCGAGAGCTGTAAACGACGACTTATTGATTGAGTGGGTGCACCTTCTAATGGCCTGGCAGACAAATACACCGTCAAACTCTGTGGGTCTATTTTGTTGTGTAACGCTTGCGCGACATGGAACACCAATTCTGCACCAAGACTATGTCCAAATAGCTGTAAGGGCCTATATTGCCCAAGTTGATGATGCTTGAGCGTTGTAATTACTTCATTTATGGTTTCCTTGCCATCCGTTCTTAATTGCTCAAACATGCGCGTGCCACGTCCCGCAAGTTCGAAGCAGTATATATTCACTTTTGCCTGAAAATTTCGAAGCATATTGGCATAAGCAAAGCTAGAACCGCCTGCATGATGAAACATCACTACATCCGCTGTGGCATGCGGATCTTTTTTAATTTCCAATAGTCCCACTCCTGCGGAGGAGCTAACTTGCTTGGTTCCCATTGATGCCTCAGCAAACATAATCTGTACCTTGAGGAAGCGCAATGTTAGACATCAACTCGAATAGTGGCTCTTCTGTCTCGTCACAAGCAGCCTGAGCAAGTAAGCTAAGCGCGTCCAGCAGCTGTTCAATCAATTTATCTTCGAATAGGTGTTTTCGATATTGAATACTAAACTCGAATCCCTTACCCACTTCTGCTACTTCCATAATCAAGTCAAACTTTGCGGTATCGTCTGGTAGTTCCAGCGCGGTAATACCTTTTTGTTCACCTATCATATCCCCACTCAGTTGATTGGGTAAATAATTAAACATAACATCAAATAATCTGTGCTTACC